>Ga0315901_10000563_pt1 | contig 55308 bp, 68 predicted proteins | sample LakEriMetagenome_10_FD_203761 | JGI IMG/M metagenome (GOLD analysis project Ga0315901, IMG submission 203761) | Freshwater fungal communities from buoy surface, Lake Erie, Ohio, United States - Buoy 2 MA116 | ecosystem: Environmental > Aquatic > Freshwater > Lake | place: USA: Lake Erie, Ohio... | reverse complement strand
GTTTTCTATCTCCATCTTCATTATGGACTGGTCTTATTGGATCCTAAGGTTTTCTATCTCTATCTTCATTGAGGACTGGTTTCTCTGGATCTCTAAGTGATCTATCCACATCTTCGGGGTATTCTCCTATGATCTTTATTGGGTACGGGTTTCTCTAGATGCTATTGTATCCCATCTCTTTCTCTTCTCTTGGGTCGGAGTCGTCTCGGTCCCAATCTTGTATTGGAGGTTTGTGACTCTGCTTCTGGTCTGTGTGATCTCATTCTGTTCCGTCTCTTGTGGTCTGATCTCTTTGTGTCTATTTGTTTCTCTTTGTGGGCTTTGTGATTTGTCTTCACCATAATCTCTTTGATTGTTATCTGGTTGCTCTTCAAGGTGGGTCTTGGATTGAGTGTAGTGTCTCTTATAGATTCGGGGTTGTAATTTTATTGAGTTGTCTTTCTCTCATTGATTTCGGATTGCATCCACTTCGGGTGGGCCCGCCCGGTGGCATTGACCCCAAAATTGACCCCCGTTGATGTGGGGTACCTTTTGGAGAGCCGTGGGCCCCGGCCCTTAAAACACCCTGCCAAAGGAGGGCATAACGCGCCTTTCTCCACGGGATGTTGATGGATATATAGAAGAAAAAGAGGAGAGTTGAAACACGTAAAATCATTTGCCCTATTTGAGAGCCAGGAGGCACTCACCCCAAGACAGGTCAAATTTCTGGATGAAAACACCAGAGGCAGTTGGAGGTTAAACCCAGGCAAAAACCCAGGAAGTTTTGGCAGTTGGAGGTTAAACCCAACGACTGGACTGGTGGATATTGATGGTAGTTTCAGTTGCTTAACGGGGGCAGAATTAAAAGACCTATTGGGAATCCAGTTTGGAAAGGTGAGTGGAGATTTCAACTGTTCTTATAACAAGCTCACCACCCTGGAGGGAGCACCACAGGAGGTTGGTGGGAGTTTCTATTGCAACAACAACCAGCTCACCTCACTAAAAGGAGCACCACAGAAGGTGGAAGTGGATTTCTGGTGCTACAGTAACGAACTCACCTCCCTGGAGGGAGCACCCCAGGAAGTGGGAGGGAATTTCAAGTGCCACAACAAGGAACTCACTTCCCTGAAGGGAGCACCACTGGAGGTTGGTGAATATTTCTATCTGGTGCCTAGGGATGGATTCAGATGGACGACCAAGGGAAAACTGGAATACATGACGAAGAATCCTGAATGGATTACATTAATCCTTCCAACCATTCCTTATGATTCACTCATTGTTGCTGTTTCTGAAGACCCAACACTTCTTAAGACAATAGAAGATTTTGATAAGGTGCTATATAATAAGGTTCTTAAGGGACTAGGTTGGGACAAGATGGGACCTGATCTCCTAAGACAAATTAAAGACGGTATTCTATAATGAAACACGTAAAATCATTTGCCCTATTCGAGAGCGAGACTGAACTCACCGGGGAACAGAAGGCGTTTCTTGACAGGCACACCAAGGGAAGTTGGAGTGTTAATCCCGAGACTGGCCTTGTTGATGTGGATGGAGATTTTTATTTCCATGGGGAAAAATTAAAAACTCTGCTTGGTCTAAAGTTTGGTGTGGTGAGTGGAGATTTCAACTGTTCCGGTAACAAACTCACCACGTTAGATGGATCCCCAAGGGAGGTGAAACGGAGTTTCGATTGCTCCTATAATGAGCTCACCTCCCTGAAGGGAGGACCACAAGAGGTGAGAGGGAATTTCAAGTGCCACTACAACCAGCCCTTTCTAACCTCATTAAAAGGAGCACCACGAGAGGTTGGAGGGAGCTTCGATTGCTCCAGCAACAGTCTCACCTCACTGGAGGGAGCACCAAAAAAAATAGGAGGAGATTTCTTATGCTCACATAACCAGCTCACCACACTGAAGGGAGCACCCCAGGAGGTCGGGGAGGGTTTTTTCTGTCCCAAAAACCATAATCTCACCTCCCTGGAGGGAGCACCCCTGAAGATTGGATGGTATTTCTATCTGGGATATGATAGTAAGCTCAGGTGGACAACGGAAGGAAAACTGGAATACATGAATAAGAATCCTGAATGGATCTCTCTAATTCTTCCAACACTTCCTTATGATTCCCTGGTTGCTACTGTTTCCGAATCTCCCACACTTCTTAAGACAATAGAAGATTTCGATAAGGTGCTATACAATAAGGTTCTTAAAGATTTAGGTTGGGACAAAATGGGTCCAGACCTTCTAAGACAACTAAAAGACGGTATTCTATAATGAAGCACGTAAAAACATTTTCTCTATTTGAGAGCGAGACGACACTCACCAAGAAACAGATTGATTTTCTGGAAAAGTGCACCATTGGGAGATGGTGGTTAAACCCAACGACTGGTCTTGTTGATATTGATGGGGATTTCGATTGCATTGATAGTAAATTGAAAAACCTGCTTGGCGTAAAGTTTGGAAGAGTGAGCGGAAGTTTCTATTGTCACCTCAACCAGCTCACCACATTGGAGGGAGCACCACTGGAGGTGGGAAGGGATTTCAATTGCACTAATAACAAGCTCACCACCCTTGAGGGAGCACCCCAGAAAGTGGGAGGGAATTTCTTGTGCTTCTGGAACGAACTCACCTCATTAAAAGGAGCACCCGAGGAAGTGGGAGGGGATTTCAATTGCCACCTCAACCAGCTTAGCACACTGGAGGGAGCACCACGGGAGGTGGATGGGAATTTCTTCTGCCACGATAACAAACTCACCACACTGAAGGAAGCACCACAGAAGGTGGGAGGGGGTTTCAAGTGCTACTATAATGAGCTCACCACACTGGAGGGAGCACCCCTGGAGGTTGGTGAATATTTCTATCTGGTGCCTGGAAGTAGATTCAGATGGACGACCAAGGGAAAACTTGAATTCATGAGGGAGAATCCCAAATGGGCTCCTCTAATTGCACCAACGCTTCCTTATGATTCCCTCGTTGCTTCTGTTTCTGAAGATCCGACACTTCTCAAGCAGATAGAAGATTTTGATAAGGTTCTATACAATAAGGTTCTTAAAGGACTTGGCTGGGACAAGATGGGACCTGATTTATTAAGACAACTAAAAGATGGAATGTTATAATGGGATATATAAATAAATACAAATCTATGAAATACATAAAGCTTTTTGAATCCTTCTCAGCAAATTCTGATGCTGATGCAATCAAAAAAATTATGGAAGTTTCCAATGAACCCTGGTTCATAAACGGCGATGATGCACCCGAGGAATTTATAGATTCCCTGGATAACTTTGAAAGCGATGATGAGGAAATTCAAAACGCTGTTGAGATTTGTACGGGTGGTCCTGGTTACACCGACATATGGCTGGAGAATGATGAACTTATTTCAGATGCAATGTCGGAGGATCCTGAATTGACTGAGGAAGAAATTGATAAATCTAATAGAAAATGGTTTTCTAGAGAAAGAGCCAAAGTAATTAATTTCATTCAAAATGAATTTTTATCCCCAAATAATATCACAGAAAGAGCTTCCAAAGACCCAAAGATTCTAAACTTTATAGAGAAGCTTGATCCTGAACTTTACAGGAAAGTACTAAAAGATCTTGGTTGGGACAAAATGGGTCCAGACCTTCTAAGACAACTAAAAGACGGTATTTTATAATGAAGCACATAAAGAGGTTTGCTCTATTTGAGGGGGAGAAGACACTCACCAAGAAACAGATTGATTTCCTGGACATCTGCACCATTGGCAGATGGACGATAAATCAGAATACAGGTCTTGTTGATATTGATGGGGATTTCGATTGCATTGATAGCGAATTGAAAAACTTGCTTGGCGTAAAGTTTGGAAGAGTGAGCGGAAGTTTCTATTGTCACCTCAACCAGCTCACCACATTGGAGGGAGCACCACGGGAGGTGGAGGGGAGTTTCACTTGCACTAATAACAAGCTCACCACCCTTAATGGAGCACCACAGAAGGTGGGAGGGGGTTTCAAGTGCTCCTATAATGAGCTCACCACACTGGAGGGAGCACCACAGGAGGTGGAAGGGCATTTCTTGTGCTATGGTAACAAACTCACTTCCCTGAAGGGAGCACCACGGAAGGTGGGAAGGGATTTCGAATGTTACAGGAACGGCCTAACCACATTAGAGGGAGCACCCCAGAAGGTGGGAGGGGATTTCGCGTGTTACGATAACAAACTCACCACACTGGAGGGATCACCACAGGAGGTGGAAGGGAATTTCAGGTGCCACGATAACAAACTCACCTCCCTGGGGGGAGCACCACAGAAGGTGAAAAAGGATTTCGATTGCCACGATAACAAGCTCACCACACTTGAGGGAGCACCTCAGGAAGTGAGTGGGGATTTTAATTGCTTCAGGAACGACCTAACCACACTCGAGGGATCACCCCAGAAGGTGGAAAAGAATTTCATGTGCTTCGATAACAAACTAACCACACTGGAGGGAGCACCACGAGAGGTGGGAGGGTATTTCTATCTGGATTTGAATGAATTCAAATGGACCACTGGGGGAAAACTTAAATATATGAAGAAGAATCCCAAATGGATTCCATTAATTCTTCCAACAATTTCCCACGATTCCCTGCTTGATGAGGTTTCTGAAGACCCAACACTTCTTAAGACAATAGAAGATTTTGATAAGGTTCTATACAATAAGGTTCTTAAAGGACTTGGCTGGGACAAGATGGGACCTGATCTCCTAAGACAACTAAAAGATGGTATTCTATAATGAAGCACATAAAAACATTTAAAATTTTTGAATCTGTTAAGAGTGAAGGATCTAAAAATTTCCCCCGATTAACGGATGATGGGATTGGATTTCTAAAGTTATTAGTCTTACCCGAAATGAAGACGATGAAGGAGGTTCTTTCCCACTATGGTTCAGAGACAGCAATTACAACCGATGATGATGGATCAATTGTAATTTACAGCCTCTCGCTGCCAACCTTTAAAATTGAAAAAGATGGATCGTTGAAATGCGGGGATTCCTCCGTGATTCCAGTGACTTCTTTTCCCATAAAGACATGGCCGGATCTTCTTGATTTCATTTCTATTTATTCCATCAAGAGAATCCTGTATGGGAGAGGAATAATTGTTGGCGATGAGTTGGAAAAATTTGCATTCGAAGGAAAACCTCCTAAGAAGGTAACCTTGGAAAAGATGTTTGGAGAAAGAAGATTTTGGCTGCTGAAGCAGATTGCCGAAAGAAGGGGATTCAAGATGCGAGGAATCCATGATAACTGTGTGAGGGCTCTTGAGAAAATTTTTGCTGGTACCAGATCGGATATAGATAAAAATAAGAGCAAGATCATTCTCATACTAAAGGAATTGGTGGGTTTCAAGGGACTGGATGATTTGGCAGGAACCATTGAGAATTCAGTGAGAAAGAATCCACAATTGCTAGGAATAATTGAGGAGGGAAACCAGGAGCTCTATGAAATTCTCCTCAAACGGATAGGCTGGGATCGAATTGGTCCTGATTTATTAAGACAGATTAAGAGTGGAATAATTTGACTCTGAATTACAATATATACATAAAATAAAAACACTTATGAAAAATATTAAAAACTATCATTCTTTCGGCTCTGATCATTCAGAGATAAACGAGAGTTTTTGGACAAGCATATTTGGTAAACCCACTGTTGATGATGCTGCTCATGACTCAATGAGGGGAAGAGGTTTCAGTCATAGAGGAAAGGATAGCGAGAGATCGGAGGACAACTATATCATGTTTGATGGTCAGAAGTTTTATCCCGATCAGATTGAATATGATGACTACCATTCAACTAAGCCCCTTCCAAGAGTTGAAAATGGAAAACTTATAGTTGCCAATCCAGCCTGGAGTATATAGATGGAAAACTTCAAAGATTAAATCCACCATCGGGTGGATTTTTTGTGAAAGCGGATATTTTGAATCGGTACTTTTTTTAAAAGATTGGATATATAATAAAAAAATAAAGGAATGGAACATATTAAAATTTATGAGGAATTTCTAGGAGAATTAAACGAATCCACAGTTTCAGACAAGGGTGGAGGTGATTTTGATCACTTTGGGAAAATTATTAAGCCAAATCTAAGTGCTGTTGGCTTTAAATGGGTTCCTGTGAAACCTGTTCACAGAAAGCCTGGTTATGCTGATGGATATTATTGCTTTCCAGACCATACCGGGGTTAATCTCTTTCTGGATAAACCCCTCACCGGACCTTGGAAGTATGTTGTTTATAATGAGGGTCAAGAAAATACTACTGCTAAAGAATTTGGATGGCCTAAAGGAACGGAAGCGGAGGTGAAAAAAGCAGCTAATGCTGCAGTTGACTATGCAATTTTTCTTAAAAATGATGCCTTTGATGATGAATTTAACACATACGGCTAAAATCTCAAATATTTTCAATAAATAGTATATGGAAAAAGTGCAATTCAACAAACAAAACATTTTATTAGGAATAATAATAGTTTTAGCGGTTTATAACATCTTTAATATAAGAGGCATTAAAACTGATATTAAGGGATATAAGGATAGAATAGAAACTATACAAAAGAATATTGATTCCTCTAAGGTTGTTGATGTGAAGATAGCAACCAAGATAGATTCAGTTGGGGAAAAAGTTGTTTCTGTTACAAAGGAAATCCACAAAATAGATAATTCAATAACAATCATAAAAGAGAAAACAAATGAAAAAGTCGATAATATTAATAAGCTTTCTAATGTTGAGCTTGAACAGTTTTTCACAAGCAGATACAACCAAAACGGCATTACCAAATAAGGTACTAAGACTAGTTGCAAAAGATCTAGTTAAGTATGATGGTTGCAAAGAGGAATTAAAGCTCACACAATTAAAGGTTGATAAACTCATTGAGAGGGAAGCACAAAAAGACACCATTATTTCCCTTTATAAGGACAAGGACGAAAACAACAAATACATGATAAAGCAATTGGAGCAACAGGTTGGCCAATATGAAAATTTAACCAAGGATTTGCAAAAAGAGCTTAAGGGTCAAAAATTCAATTCATTTCTTTGGAAGGCGGGAACTTTTTTGGGAGTGATTTCAACTTCTTTATTGCTTTTACGATAAAATGTAATTTATAATATTGAATCAAATTCTTATAGAAATATAAAGAAATATATTCAATTTTCGGACAAGGAAAAAAATCCAATCTTATTTAATGAAGCACATTAAATTTTACAGTGAATTATTTGAATCGTTATCCCAAAAATTTTATCACGGAAACAGGAAGGGAAATTTTCCTCCCAAAAGGAAAAGATTTGCTGGATCTATTTTTTTAACCAGCAGTTTAGAGTTTGCTAAAAATTTTGCTGGATTTGATGAACCAGATAATTTTCCGGATGGATCAGTTTGGGAGGTCAAAATTAAACCGGGTTTAAAGATATGTGATCCAACAGATTCCTCTATCATGAAGGAACTTGATCTTAAGTCCATAATAGAGGATATGATTAATTCTGGATATGTGGATAGCGCCAATGGTAAAAAGTTTGGTCTGAGAGGTAGGGGTTTCAAAGGATTTGATCCATATAAGAATCAAGAATTCGATATACAGGACACATCACAAAGTGTTTACAATTATTTATGGCTTATAAAAAATGGATCATGGCAAATAATAGAATGCGAACCTATAATTTCCGCTATTAAAAATTCTGGGTACGATGGATTTGAGGTTGTTGAGAGAGGTGTAAAAAATCTAGCAATATTCGACGAAAAATCAATAGAAAACTCTGAGAAAATTTTATCAGTTACTTGATATTTTTTTATTATAAATAGCTATTGCTTCCGGTTCATCAACAATCCCTGATTTAATAAGTTTAGTGTAGTATTTAGGATCTTCTCTTAGATGATCTAGAGCAATCTCGATTGCTTGACTTGGTGATTTTGTATGTTCCTTCTCCACCTCTTTTCCTATTTCAAACTCAAGTTTGAGATCGTCCGATAGATCAATCCCGTGTATATCTGCAATATTCTTGAGATCAAGATTATCCGCCTTTCCACCTAGAATTTCTTCGTTTCTTTTTTCAAGTAGCTCTTTGAAGTTTAATATATTTTTCATATCTTATATATTCCTCAAATAAAAATAATTTTGAAAAAATTTAATTAGCTAATTTCCAGATATATAGAATAAAAAGAGAAAGATGAACCTTGTAAGTTTTAAAATTTTCGAATCCCAAGCGGGGATTGATTTTAGATTCCCACTTTCCTTACCCGAAAACGAAAGTGAATTATCAAAAATTAATTCACTTCCTGAATTTAAAACACTTACAAATATTATTGGGGATGGGGTTTCACCAAAATTTAAATTAAATAAATCCGGATCCTTAGAATTATTTTTGAACAAGCATTACTATGAATTCAAATTGACCAGAAGTGGTAAATTATACTATGGTTCATATCCAGTGGGGCCCACAACCAAATTCGAAATCAAAAATTGGGGGGATCTGATTGATTTCATATCGGTATATTTTACAAGTAAAAGAATTGGATGTGCTGTGAATTTAATAGATTCTTTTGTTTTTGACGGATCACCCATTTCGCCATCAATAATTGCTAAGCTAAAGAAGGTATCTGCTTTTTCCAAAATAGTTGATTTAGCTAAAAAGTACAACTCCCCGTATGATATCGATAAAACAATAGAAAATTTAACCAATCAATTGGACAGATTCATCTTGGATTCAAATAAAATTGTGGAAACCGAAACTTATAAATTTTTACAACCCATATTTGATTTGGAAACCGAAAGCACTCCGGGTGACAGTATACAAATAAAATTTAATCATTATTCACCCTATGGAATTCTAGATGGTATTTCTGAAACCCGGATTTATGATATTTACACTTCAGTTGGCCCGGATGGAGACATCAAGGTAAAAACCCTCAGAGGTTTAGAAAAATCGGTTAAATCTATGTTTAGAAATCGTATGGTTACATATCCTAGAAATCCTATAGCTTTATTGAAAAACAAGATGATTGATTTCATAATGGACAATATTGGAAACAAAATTACAAAGGATATTATCATTGAAAAATTTAAGGGGGATATTAAGGATTCGACACTAGCCTATCTCAAATCGATTATAATGAAATATAATTCGAGAAATCTAGATAAACCAGAATTTTTGCAACAATTGGTTGCTAGTAAGGTACTTCTCAATTTAGTTAGTGGAGAAACTGATACAGATTCAATTCTTTCTGATCTAGTTAAGGAGGATCCAACCGTTCTTTCTAAATTAGAGGAGCTAGATAAGAAACTATATGATAGGATCCTAAAAAATATCGGATGGGATAAAATGGGACCAGATTTGCTAAGACAATTGAAAATGGGTCTGATATGATGTATTGAAATGTTACAAAGACAAAAAATAAATCTCCAAAATATAGGTTTACCCGACGACTTATTTGATGGATTTGATAAAATAGAATCTGAGGAATACACATTTGAATACTCCCCAGGTATGAATCAATTTTTTATTTATGGGATTTTTAGAGATCGAAAAACTCATATAAAGAGATGCATGTGTGAATATATAGATATAGAAAATATAGGAATACTTCGTGATTATATTTCCTTGGATGTTAAATGGAAGAAAATTTATTAAATGAAAATTATCAAAGGATTATTTGAATTCTCGAATTGGAAAGAAGAAGATCTAACAATCCAAAAAATAATAAAAAATTCAATAGAAAACCAAATAGAATATAGGTGGCTATTGAGTGGTAAGGACTGTGGAATGGCAATTTTTATGATGGAGGGAGATTATGCAACTATTATTGCTTATAGAAGAAATAATGAGTCTTGGGTTCCTAAAGGTATAGGATTTGAATTTATAAAAATGTGTATAGATGATATATTAGAACACAAAAAAGGAATAATTTCAATAGATTCAATAAGAAATGAAAAATCAGACGAGATAATTAAAAAACTATCCTCCAATTATTCAGTTATAGATGGAACTTATAAAGGAAGTAGAGCAAAATTAATAACAAAAAAATGAAGAATATAAGACTATTCGAAAATTTCACATCACTTGTTGATTTTGAAAATATAAAACCAGGATTTCGTGTTAAATACATGGGGAGAGACTGTGAGGTGATTTCTAACGACGGAACTATTTTAGAGTTGGAGGATGAGGATGGAAATAAATTTGATGTAAATTATAATATGTTTAAACAAAAGGGATATCTTCCTCAAACAAAAATGGAAGAAAATATTTATAGAAGGGATATAACATTTACCTCCAGACAGAACAGGAATATTTTCATAACATTAATAGGAGGACGTATAGACACGATAAAAAATGAATCAGGGGTAAACTTCCCTTTTGAGATTGGACAAATTTACAACAGGTCTATTGAGGTGTGGGCATGTAATAATGGATTCAAAATAGACGGAAAAGATCCCTGCCCGGAAGAAAAGATATTTGGTATTAGAAAAAAAGATATTCCAAAAGGACACGAACTAAGAATGTTATATCCAGGAAAATTTAGAAAATAAAAAAAAAGGACCAACTGGTCCTTTTTTTATTGGAGTTTAATTAAACAAAATTTTCCCAAGAAACACCAAGCTTTAAGGCTGATTTTCTCATTTTTTTAATTGCATTTAAATATTTAACCCTTATCATTTCACCCGATGTTTCAAGACCCATATCGTCAGCAATTCGTTTATATGAAATATAGGGTTCTCCGAATGGTTCGATTGAGTGTTTTCTCATAACTATTTCCACCTCCACTGGATTTAATTCAGAAGAAATATTTTTAATAAATGAATCCGTGTCATTTTTGTCAAAATCAACATCAGGATGTTCCGTTCCGGAATCAAGAATATCCAATAAAGTTTGACATCCTGATTCTTCACCAAGTGGATTTTCTAGAGAAGAAGCTTTTAGATCCGCTGAAAATGCAGATAAAACCATATCATATCTTATACTCTCGAATCTTTTATCTTGGGATGATAAAGTTTCAAAGGCTTCTCTATAAGATGCATCTCTACCCTGCTCCATGGAAATTTTATTGGAAATCTCGCTCAAAGCCCTGAGATTCTTGATTTGGTTTTGTGGTAATCTAACCAATCTTCCATTCTCGCTAAGATGTTTCAAAATTTGTTTTCTGATGTGCCAAACTGCAAATGAAATAAATTTAAACCCTCTGGATGGATCAAAAATTTCTGCAGCTTCAACTAGTCCTATATTTCCAACAGCAACTATCTCTGCAAAATCGTCAGGATTTTTAGCGTAATTTTTAGCTACGGTTAATACAAATCTTAAATTTGCTCTAATAAGCTTATTCCTAGCTTTTTCATCACCACTCGATGCAAGAAATGCTATTTCTGCTTCCTCCTCCGGAGTCATGATTTTAGTTCTATCAACCTCATTTAGGTAAATGCTTGACGCCCTTGTTTTTCTGGGTGTAAATATTTCCTTATTAACCTTAATCTGTCTCATCTTTACTTCATTAAGAGTTTTATATTATTTTAAATTAACACCGCAAAGATATAGCATGAATTCGGATCAAAAAAATTAAAATCAATTTTTTTGATATATAGATTAAATCAAATACACAAATGAGATACGTAAAAACTTTTGAATCTTATTCCAACCCTACTGATATTTCACAGGGGCTTCTCTACCATATTGATAATAATATTCCCCTCATGGAAAGTGTTTATAGGATTGAATCGGATCAGTGGCTCAATATGATAAATGAATCTAGATTGTTATGGGAAAAAAACATAATAGATCTCACAGAGGATGATGTTTTCTTAATTTCAACAGACGCCGGAGAATTTGGTTTATATGAGGGTGAAAAAGTTATGCTGGATGTCCCTTTCATACCGAATGATGAATTGGAAGAAAAATTACTTGAAGCTGAATACAAGGGAAGAAAAGTAAATCTTAATAAACCATTTAGAACTCCAAAAGGTCCAAGAAAGTTTGCAGTTTATACAAAAAACGAAAATGGAAAAGTTGTACTTGTGAGATTCGGACAACCTGGCATGAGAGTAAGAAATGATGATCCAGCTGCATCAAAATCATTCAGAGCCAGAATGAGATGTGATTCACCAGGACCAAGGTGGAAACCAAGATGGTGGGCCTGCAACGTGGTTAGGTACCGTAAATTATTAGGAATTAAAAGTTCTCGTCCATGGTAGAAAACTTTCCTTTCGATGAAAACATTAAAGAATCGAGCGAAAACTGTAATATCTTTATAAGAAATTTTAAATCCAATCTTAATAGCGAGGAATTAAAATGGCACTGGGATGACGAGGATAGAATTATACACCCCACGGACAAAACTAATTGGAAATTTCAATTTGATAACGAACTTCCGATAAATATTGATTCAAAAATAAAGGTTCCTAAAGGAACCTGGCATAGATTAATAAAAGGTGATGATGATTTAACCTTATTAATAGAAAAATCTATTTATTAGAAAGACCTGTTTTAAATTGATTATATGTAATCAAGATTAAAAACAGTTATAATAAACTGATGTAACATCATTCACTGTTACTCAATTTTTTCTGCACTTCTTATATGTCACTTTGAAAGACATTTATAATAAACTGATGTAACATCATTCACGATTACACCAAAATTTTTGAGATTATATATTCTATCTGATATTTCATTTTTTCTGCCCTTCTTATATGTCACTTTAAAAACCATATATTCCATCTTTGTATCATCAATTTCGGGAGGCAAGACATCTTTAATCTTTCCGATCTTCGGTAAAACTATTGCAGTATTGTCTATTGCTTTTTCCCATTTGATACCTTCAGCAGCTTGTATAAGCTTGAATTCAACCTTCTGTTCCGCATCTGCTTCCGGACTATTTGGTACGGTAGCTTTACCAATTTTTGATTTTATTATATAGTTAGATGTATCAACCCCCGCTTTTTTTAATGCAGCAACAAAATTGTTTGCCCTGGCCAAAGCAAGTTTTTTATTATCGAATCCAGTACTCTGACCAACTGCAGATGCTGATCCCGTAACTTCAATTTCTGAATCTCTAAGGGGTTTTAAAATTTCAACAGCCTGCTTGAATTGTGTGTTATTTGTATCGATCTGATCCTTACCTAGTTTAAAGAGACTTCCGTCTAGAATTACCGTTTTATTATATGTGAAAGTTTTCTCGCGATTAGATCTAGTTGTGTCTCTTCCACCTCCGAGGGATTCGTTGATTACTTCTCTATATGATTTTAGATTATTCATTCTAGTAATTTTTTTAGATATATATCCAAAAAAATATAAACAAATGGAAAACTTAAAAGAATACGAAGACTTTTTATTTGAAGCAAAGGGAATACATCCAGCAATTTATAAGGATCTTCAGGAATATTTCAAATCTACCAAAACACCTTCGTTCGATGGTGCAAAAAAATATCTATCAAAAACCGATAAAAAATGGGTTTTGTCTGAGGAAGATTATGATGAGGCAGAATCTGAATTCAAATTAAAGTAATCTAATATGCCAATTATTATGACAACAAAATACAGCAAGGATGGAAAAAAAATAAGGGAATTTGCTGTTAAAAATTATAGTGATGAGGTCGTGGAACTTTTCAGAGAAATACATAAGGAGTACTCAGATAAAGCTGAATGTGATATCGAATTTGATACTTCACAGGTCAGAATAAAACTTGTAGTTTCTGAAACCTCGTCAGTAAATCCCGATAAATTTGTTAAAAAATTAGACAGAGCATTAGAAGGAATAAAATAATAAAAAATACCAAAATAATTTTTTTATTTCTTTTTTTTATATTAATCTTGCCTCATAAAATCAATTTTTATGAGGCTTTTTATTTTTTTACTGCTATTATCTTCAAGTACACTTCTATCACAAAAACAATACATATATGTTACTGATAGAGAAACTGATCTACTTTTTGAAAAATCTTACATTCGATATGTTTCAGATTTTTTTGTCGATGAATCAGGAATATCGAAAAATAAAATTTTGGATACAGTTTCCCTAATGAGAAGCAGATATTCTGCAGACGTTTTTATGGCTTCCTCGGAGAAAACGTCATTTACTAAATTGCTAAACAGGATGAAGGAATCCAGAAGTAATAATGAGTCACTGGAATCACTAGCAAACGATCACTCAAGATTTTTCGGACACCCTGAAATATTCAGAGAGCCAACTGGGTGTAGTTTTCCTGATATTAAGAATCATCCAGTTTTGAAAAGAAATGGGATGAAATGGAGCTCCGAGATATTTCACCAATCAACATATGGATTTTATAGTTCAAGAAATCTTAAAATGGAAGAAATTATAAATAAATTCAAGGAGGAAAAAACCGGATACGAATCTTCAAAAATGGGGGAGGTTATTCTTGAGGGATATCTAAGTTCACCTCATCACAGGATGGCTATTGAAAAATTCGGGAATGGAAATTTTGGGACGAGATGCTATTATTTAATCTCAAAAGAATTCGACACGGTAAAAAATAAATGGCACTATGATGTTTACATGTGCCATTCCGTTATTATGCTTAAAAAACAATCTCGTAATATCTAGAAAATTATCTTAGTGAAATAAGGTACTTAGTTTGATCTACAGCAGCAACTATCTCATCTATGATATTTATAATTTCTGAATCACCATCACTATCAAAAAGCGATCTACAATCGGAACTGTAACATTGATACAGGTGATCCATAAATGCTGATAAATCCCCATCTTTTGGATTTTCGAAATTATACAATTTAATCGTTAAATCTTCCTCCGATAAAACTGGTTTACCGTATTTACCCATAATTGACTCTGCCAGGGTATCACCAAGATCAACCAAGGTTCCAAATAGCCCATCTAGTGCTTTATGCTGGCCATAAAGTGCACATTGCCAATGTAATAATTTAGTTTGTATCATATTTTGTAAAACCATCTTATAAACTATTCCATATTTTTCTGATCCCTCGGATTCTCCAGATGTAGAAGGTTTTACTTTTTGTGAATGGTCCGATACTTTTGATGTAGGACTTTTTAATATCTCACCAAAAGCACTTAGATTAAGAACTCTATCTCCCATTATATTTTATTTTTTTATTATATATCCAATTTTGAGTAATTTTTTAAAACACAAAGGGGAAAAATTTTAATATATACAATATGGAATAAAATAAATTTTTTAAAATGGAATGGAAAAGATTATCCGATAAAACTTCAATAGATCTCTCCTCGTATCTTCAGGATTGGATGAATCAAAATCCAGATCATAAGATTTACATAGGCTGTGACTCACAGAACAATAATAATAAAACAACATTTGCAACGGTTATTGTTTTACATCACCCAAATGTAGGAGGACATGTTCTTTATTCAAAGAAAATAATACCAAGGATGCAATCTAGATATGAAAGATTATGGAGAGAGGTGGAGCTAAGTGTGGAAGCCGCCAGAGAAATTATCTTGTACGGAATAAAAGCTCCGGATTACATTGATATAGATCTCAATCCTGATCCTAAGCATCGATCCAATACTATTCTGAGATCAGCTGTTGGACTTATTGAGGGTATGGGATTCAAAACAAGATATAAAGGATCATCAAATTGGTCGATTTCGATAGCTGATTTTATCTGTAAATAAAGAGAATTGATACAATTTATAAAAATTATAGAATATATAAATAAAAAAATTAAAAAATGAGAAAGATTATTTTTGTGCTATTAGCAGCAGTTTCAATCCTAACCACATCATGCAAGTTTGGTGGAGAGAAGCAGGAATCAACTGATTTACCAATCGATTCAACATCGGTTCAAAAAGTTGAATGTGATTCGTGTGGTGTTGATTGCGACACCATCCAAAGCTCTGCTGAAGAATAGAAATTTTAATATAAAATAATTTTATATTCGGAAAAGGATCTAGTTTTTACTAGATCCTTTTTATTTCTAAATTCCTTAATAGTGAACTTATTTTATGTGATATATATAGTAAAAAATATTTATGCAAGAATTATTAGTAATATTAGCATTTTTCCTTTTATTCTATTTACTTGGAAAATTTAATGTCGTTGACACCTCATCCTTTAATTCCCTAACATCACAAATGAGTGATGCATTTAAAAGTGACTTTCTTACAGTTAAGAATTCCGGGTTATCTGGAATTTTAAAAAAAAGATGGCATCTTCATTTCCTAATTGGATTAGGAACTGTTTTCACATTCTTAATAAGTTCTTTTCATATAGCAGATTTCGACCAATATTGGCAACAATTTATTTTAATAGTACTTATAGCTTTTTTTATTCAAGCAGGTAGGGAATTTGCTCTTGGTCTATTTAAGGGAATACCCTCCGACCTTTCCGATGCTAGATTTGGTGGATATGGAGCAGTTGTTGGTATGTCCCTATTTGGAATTTCCGAACTAATACAGCCTGGTTATTTAGGTGATATCCACTTCATAGTGATTTCGCTTGTGATCTATCTTTTTACAGCATATCTTGTTTTTATCAAAAAGAATTAATCAAATCATAAGTGAATAAAAATCAGTTTTTAATAGGAATTCCCATCCAAATATGGAACAATCAAAGATTAGAAGAAAAATTTGATTCTTCCAGAATAAATTAAAGTAAAAAATGGATCACATAAAATTATTCGAAGATTTCATAGAGATCAACAAAAGGGGTAATGAGGTAAACGAGGGAGTTTCTGATATCCTTATCAAAGCGAAAAGCGGAGCAGCGACAATATCACTATTAGCTTCCTTATTAGCTTCGCCTGATGTGACAGCATCCGACAAGAAAGTCATTTCACAGAAATACGAGACACTTAAGAAAAAGATGGCAGAGGAAATCACAGGAACAGGTGTATGCGTTTCTGAAGGCGAGGAACAATCAAAAATTATCGCTCTTTCTAACGCCATAGCCGGAATAGCTAATGCTCTCCCTGCCGGTTATGTGATAACCTATGTTGTTGTAGATCAAACCACAATAAAATTGGAAAATGGAAAATTCCAAACCACTGTTGTTATTAAAACGTCAGAGACCGGTACCAAATTAACACTAGCTGAAATACAAAAACATAAGAACATCGCTGCAAGAGATGCTGCAAAGATGAAAAGAGAGGCCCATGTGGATAAACTCAAAAAAGAGGTTGAGGAAAGAGCCAAAAATCTAGGATTCGCAACGGTAGAGGAATATTACAAATGGCAGGAAGAAAGATCCAAAGGTCCAGATCAGCCTCTAGATGGTCTTGAAGATCCCCAATTCAACTCCAGAAAAAAATGCGGGATTGCAAAAGCAGGAGATAGAGAAAATAGGAGGGATTGGAAGAAAAAATAGCACGATTTTCATTTTATAAATGAAATATATTTTCATAGATTCATACAAATAAAAATGTTGAAAAATAATTATGAATGAATCACGTGTTGTCCATATCAAAAAAGAACCCTATGATGTTTATATAGGCCGAGGATCTAATAGTAAATGGGGAAATCCTTATTCACACAAGAGCGGAACTTTAGCCCAATATAAGGTTGATTCTAGGGCTGAAGCTATCAAAAAATATGAGGAATATCTATTATCCAACGAAATCCTCATGGAATCACTACACGAGTTGGAGGGTAAAGTTTTAGGATGCTGGTGTAAACCAAAGTCTTGTCATGGCGACATTTTACTTAAATATGCAAACTCCAGAGTTAAAAAATTATTTTAGTTAGCCAGTCATTTTCCGCTTAGAAAAAAAAATTCAGAATTTTTTAACGTGATTTAAATAATTTTTTTATATTTGCAAAGAATTAAAAATTATAAAAAATGAAAGATCAGAAATTAATCGGGTTATCGGAGAGACTTTTGGAAACCCCGAGTAAAATTAAAGAATTGCAGGAAAAAACAATTTTATTATCCGAGGAGATAAGAGAAAATAATGAAAGAATCATAGTTATTGAAAACGAGATCAAATCAGATATACTTTCATCAGTGGATTCATCAGGTAAAAAAGTTTTCACCAATTCGGAGCTTAGGGATTCTGCTTTCATTGAAAGATCAAATGACAATCAGGTTTTAATAAAAGAAAAATCAAATTTGAAATCTTTAAAAAATAGAATGGATGAAATTAAAACCGAAATAGAATTTCTTAATAATGATCAAAGAAATATAAGAACAGTTCTTGAATTTTTTTCAAGGATTGGGGAATAAAAAATAAATGATTTAGAAATAAAAAAATCCTATTAAATTTTTTTTTATCGTATATTTTTTTTAAATTTGCAATTCAATAATTATAATAATTTATTATCAGAAATAAAAAATGGCAACAACACAAAAAAGATCAAGACAAGCAAGAGCACTATCAATGTTGGAGGATCAACTTCAAAGTGGAGTTAAAACTCAGAAAAAAACAAGGGATGTAAAGATTCCTCTTACTGATTCTGATATTAAAAGAATTAGCAAGATTATAGAAATATTAAAATCCAGATTATAATTTGGAAATTTGTTATTTTGATAACCTTTTGTTAAAAATACAAAACCAATAAAAAATTAATTTTAAACCTCAAAATTTTCTTTTATGAAAAAGAATTCTCTAGATAAGAATGGCTTATCACTTTCTCAGGCTCAATCAATCTCCAACCTTTGCAATCAAAGAGCAAGGGAGATTTCAAACAAATTAGACAATATCAATAATGTGTCTAAGGAATTAGTAATCGGATCCGAGACTTACATCGAGACCCCAGGTAATCCAATCCCGGATAACGTGGTGATTTTATTGAAAGAGAAAGCTAGCTTATCGGCTACTCAGGCATTTCTGATGGAAAACATTAAAGCCAAGGATGGATTGATTAACGATATTAGATTTGAAATGTTCTATTATGGAGTTGAGCAACCAGTAAAACCAGAGGAAATAACTGAACCTCTTCCAAATGAAGTGGACGAGGAGTGGGGTTGGGATCAATTAACCCAGTCTGAGTATAACGAATACTTGGAGGCGGAGGCATATGCTTCGCACATTGGCCAGTTCATCCATAAGAGAGGAACCCTAGACCGATTAAGAGACGAACTTCCAAACATTAAGACTCTGGAGTTTATGGAGATTGAAACTGGAAAGAAAACCCCACTTAAAGTAACTATTCACCACTCATCTGAGCAATTACTTGCTATTCACGAGGAGCTAGCTGGCTTACACAGAGGATATGAGCAAAGAGTAAATTACTTTAAAGCTAAAGTAAAAAACTCAGTAACTTCGGAGAATGCAAGAATCCAAAAACAAAGAGCGGATATCCAAACGAGATTAAACTCGGAGAATGAAAAATTGCGTAGACAATATACTGATTCCTGCAATAAATACTCGGAGGAAAGAACTAAAGCAGCTCAAGAATTTGAGTCTAAAAGACAGGAGAGAATCCAGGAAGCTGCAAATCTAAAGATTAATGTAGATAAGAGATTCCAGGGGATTATTGATATTTTTCTGAAACAATTATCATAATATGGTGCTAAGGAGGTAAGCACAAGCCGATCCTCCTAAGCTTTATGCTGGGGTAGTGGAGTTTTTATATGCTATATATAAATTATTAATCACATAAGAGACGAAATGGCCACGTGCCATTTTCATAACCGCTTCCTTACAAATTTAAAAACTGAGATAGAACTCAACAGTTAGACATGTTACTCCTACTGGGAGATTAAAAGTGGCTAACAAAACTGAGACTTAGACAGTGTCATTGCCTTTGTAGTAAGGAAGGTCCTTGACCTTGATTTAGATTTTGACATAGTCTATATGCTCAACATCCCAGCGACATATTTATTATAAAATAATTTTCATGCCATCATCCCGATGGCTTTTTTTTTGGTAAATCCTGATATATACATTAAAATAAGAAAACTATTAGTGAAATATCTTAAAATTTATGAGGATTTCGACCAAATTGGACAACTTCATAAACAATCCGAAATTCCTGGTGAGATCTCTATAAATGGATTTATGGAAGCAATTGGCCAGGGAAGGGAAATGCCATTTATGGACAAGGATTTAATTATTGATTGGTGGAATAAAAATAGGAAAGATTTCAAAATATACTATTTCCCATTTAGAACAACAAAACCTATAATGGGATGCTTTATTGGAGAAAATAAGATACTAATCAACTCCAGACCTCCAGTTCCCCCTTTCATTAAATTTTTTATTGCACTTCATGAATCAAGACACGCTGATCAAAGGAAGGAAGGACTTTTCGATGATTCGTATTTTTTAAGTGTTGTGGAAGAAAATCGGGAGGAATTCCTAAGAGGTTATTCAAGATTGGAAAGTGATGCAAATAGCTATGCAGTTAATTCCTGCAGGGAACTGAGAATTTTTCCAATAGTACAAATGGAATCCCAATTGAGAGGAAACGAAAAATCAGGGGAAGAGGTGTATGATATGATGGATTCAGATATTAAAAATCTTGGTGCGGTATCCATGGATGATTTATTATTAAAACAAATACTTTAAAAAAATTACAAGAAATGAAGAATTTAAAACTTTTCAATGAATTTTTAATCAATGAAGATTATAAATATAACCAGTATTTAATATCACTTCCATCTTGGACCGATTTTTTAAATAAGTTTTCTAATTATCGCAACAAAATTAGAAAAAAAATGGATCCAGCCTTCTCAAAATATAATAGAGGGGATTTTTATCCAGATAAAGAACCAGAAGCAAGATTCATTGATGAAATGGATCTAGAAAATATTCATACCGATTGGGTACATGGTTATCAAACACCTACAGAATGGGGAAAGGAATCAGGGAGTTCAAAGAGATTAACTTTCGATGGATTAAATAACCCAGAGATTGGTGATATTTTAGTTACTTTCCGAGAAACAGCGTGGCTATTTAAACCAGATTCAAACTTCAATTATAGATGGTCTTCATCAGCTGTTTGGGCACACTCAGGAACATCTAGAAGCAGCAGTTCCCATATGGATCTTAAAAACCAGTGGGACGATATTAGCTATTTAGATAATATGCTTAGAAGTTACACGTTCTCATTTAGAAAAGAGGAGATTCCTTTAATATTCAGAGAAAAATTAGCAAGAGCATCCAGACCATCGGTTTTTGATAAAAATATAGGATATCAAAGAAGGCAGAAAAAAGAATCTCCAAGATTCGGCGGTAAACTTCAGGGATATTTTTTCTAAGATACCATATTATAATTACAATATATCCAAAATAATAAAAAACCAAATCCTTGGTAATTTCGTTTTTTTGTGCAAAATAAAAGGGTCCCCGGTTTGAATATATACTGTAAAGAATTTTTATAGAAATGGCATATCGTATTATATTAAGGAGAGACACAGCATCCAATTGGACATCTAACAATCCTGTACTTCTAGCTGGAGAACCTGGATATGAGACAGATACCGGAAAAATGAAGATGGGAGACGGAGAATCTACTTGGAATAATCTTGAGTATTTTGTTATAACACCCATAGGTGTAACCGGTGCAACTGGTGCAACTGGATCTGGTGGACCAACTGGACCAACTGGATCCCAGGGATTAACCGGACCAACAGGATCTCAGGGATCAACCGGACCAACAGGATCCCAGGGATCAACCGGACCAACGGGTTCGTTTGGTTATCTTCTTTATAGTGCCATATTAACCCAGAGTGGGACTGGATCGCCACAACCGATAATTTTACAGGATACAATAGGTGATGTACAATGGTCCAGATTGGATTCCGGGCATTATAAAGCGACATCAGCCCAATTCACAAATTCTACAACATGGTGTTCAATAACTAATGGGTCAAACAACACCTCAGACTTCTATGTCGGTTGTGCAGCATATGTTGGGGAGTTATTTCTAACTTCCATTGATGTGAGTGGGGCAACAGCAGATAATGTCATTGTAAAAGCATCCATAGAGATAAGAATATATTAATAATGATAAAAAAATTCAATGATTTTATTTTATCAGAATCCTTAGATTCCGATACTTATTTGTTCTTTAATGGAAACAAATTGGATTTTATAGAAAATGGGAGTGTTAAAAAGTCTTGGAAAGCTTGCTCTGGCAGAACATACTATCAATGGTATGTAAAACCAGATACATGGATGAGAAGATATACCATTCCACATAGTGAATGGTCAAAATCAAAACAGGAGGGTCCGATACCTCCTGGAAAATATGAGTTGGGAAAGGTTGAGGAGAGAGATCTTAATGCTAGATGGAGAAATGATGAAAATTTTGTTAAGCTCACAATGGCAAAACAAGCTGTCAAGATTCTTCCAGGATCTGATGTTTTTTTGAATACTGACGATTTCTATCAAACAACAGACCCCTCAAGAATAGCATGGGGAAATTTTAGATTTTCTTTAAATCCTAAAAAAGGAACAAACACATTCGGAAGAGGTGGATTTTTCTTGCATGGCGGAAGCGTACCCGGATCGATAGGATGTGTAGATCTTGTCACTGATATAAGAGATTTTGGTAAATTTTATAAGGAATGGCTCGAAAGAACCGGAAATAAAACGATTGATTTGTCGGTTGATTATAAGACTTTTGATGAAAAACAACCAATCGAAGTTGATTCTCAAGCTTATAAAATGAAATATAATCCTCTCGATGATAACTCAAAAGCTGATGATTGGTATGATGAAACAGATAGTGAAATAGAAGATATTCTTACAACCAATAAGGTGAGACTTAATTTCAAGGAAGTATTAAAAAAAAGAAGACAATAATATGCCATATAGGATATTACTGAGAAGAGATTATTTAGAAAATTGGAATTTCAATAATCCGGTTTTGATGACAGGAGAGCCTGGTTATGAAATAGACACTGAAAGAATAAAAATAGGTGACGGACAGAGTCCATGGTCAGCTTTACCGTATTATGCAGGAATAACCGGTCCTATTGGTCCTACTGGTGCTGATTCAACGGTTCAAGGGCCTACTGGACTTACCGGACCTACCGGTCAGCAGGGAGCAACTGGAGAAACCGGAGCAACTGGAGCAACTGGAGCAACTGGATCAAATGTTGTTGGAGTAATTGGAACATCTATATATTCCACAGATCCAAGTACATCAGGATTTTCTACAACGTCTGGTATATTTTTAGGTTCAAGTGCTGGTCTAAATGCAACAAGTGCAAATAACTCAAACTTTTTTGGTACAAGTGCTGGTCGTAGTGCAACAAGTGCTCAATCCTCAAACTTTTTTGGAGTAAGTGCTGGTCGTAATGCAACAAATGCTAGCAACTCAAACTTTTTAGGTGGGAGTGCCGGTTTTAATGCAACCAATGCTACTCTTTCAAACTTTTTAGGATCAAGTGCTGGTAATGGTGCAACTGATGCTAGCTACTCAAACTTCTTAGGTGGAAGTGCTGGTCTAAATGCAATCTCTGCTAGTAACTCAAACTTTTTAGGTCCATTAGCTGGTAATGGTGCATCTGGTGCTAGCAGCTCAAACTTTTTAGGATCAAGTGCTGGTAATGGTGCAACCAATGCTAGTAACTCAAACTTTTTAGGTGGAAATGCTGGTCTAAATGCAACCGCTGCTAGCAACTCAAACTTTTTAGGTGAAGATGCTGGTAATGGAGCAACTAATGCTAACAGCTCAAACTTTTTAGGTAAAGATGCTGGTAGAACCGCAAGTAGTGCCCAATTCTCGAATTTTTTAGGTATTAGCTCCGGACAAAATGCAACTAATGCTCAAAACTCAAACTTTTTTGGTTTCTGTGCCGGTCAAAGCTCAACCAATGCTAATGCCTCAAACTTTTTTGGTAATAGTGCTGGAAGATTTTCAGCGAATGCCCAATTTTCAAACTTTTTTGGTTACCTAGCTGGTCAAAGTGCATCGGTTGCTAACAACTCAAACTTTTTGGGTCAATCAGCAGGTCAGGATGCACCCAATGCTAGCAACTCAAACTTTTTAGGCCCAAATGCAGGTCTTAATGCAACCGCTGCTAGCAACTCAAACTTTTTAGGTTCAAGTGCTGGTAATGGTGCATCTGGTGCTAGCGACTCAAACTTTTTAGGTAACAGTGCTGGTCAAAACTCTTCAGGTAATAATGTAAATGCTTTTGGTGTAAGCGCAGGTTCGGGTAATGCACTTAGCGGAATGACCATATTTTCCAATTCTTCTATGCCGTCATATGCTAATAGATCAGCAGCTACTACAGCTATCACAGTACCAAATGGAGCTGTGGCTGGAAATACATATTTATATTACAATCAAGCCACCTTTGCTATAGAAGGAGTTAGACTTTAATTTATAAATATGATATTAATGATTAATTAAAAAAAATATATAAAAATAAACAAATCATGAAAATAACATTTGAAACCCCTAAGGAGATCGTAACAGTTAAAGAAGCAAAAGGAACCTTTAGCGAAATAACAGTGGATTATATAACAGACAGTTCATGGAGGAAAGAAGTAAAAGCTTTTACTAGAGAACTGGGTATATTAACCCTATGGGAAAATGAAGAATATGATACCATAGGCCAATGGACAGACACAGACGCGATTACGAGGATCAGCGAGTTATTAAATGGATAAAATACCAGTAATACTAAAACAGTAAATCAATAAATAAGATTTACTGTTTTCTATTTAAACTGGATATCATCTCGAATTGATACAGTAACAAATATAACAAATCAATAGACCATAGCATTCAGAATACAAATAGGAAGAGATATATCAGGTAAAAGGCTAGTAAACAATCCAGTATTACTTGATGGTGAATTTGGCTATGAAACTAACAAATTAAAAATCAAGATAGTTGACTGTTTAACAATATGTAATATATAAACTAATTGTAATTGTATAAGTTATATTCACGGAACGAAGATAGTCACATTAAAGATACAAAAATTTGGTAATAATTTTAGTGTTGTTTCCCGAACTTAATTAATTCATGCAAATTCATCCTTAAAAAAGTATATCAACAGATTTAGATTTAAAGAAATCAAAATATATAAAACAATATTTTTTAAATTTGAAATTTTATCATATATTTGCATAAAATAAATGATAAAATTTTTTATGAATATGAATCTTGACCCTAAAAAAAAGTCACCTCAAATGAACATTTATGGTGATGATGAAGACTACTCAAACGACTCCAAGAATAGAAAAAGCTCCAAAGGAACTCCCGTATTAGATGAGCATTCAGTCGATTTAACGGAACAGGCTGCTAATGGTGAGCTTGATCCAATAATAGGAAGAAATCCAGAAATAGAAAGGGTCTGTCAGATTCTTTCAAGAAGAAAGAAAAATAATCCTGTTTTAATAGGAGAACCTGGTGTTGGTAAATCAGCAATAACTGAGGGGCTGGCTCTAAAAATAGTTCAAAGAAAGGTTTCAAGAACTCTTCTTAATAAGAGAATCCTTACTTTAGACATGGGATCATTAGTTGCAGGAACAAAATATAGAGGGCAATTTGAGGAGAGAATCAAGGCAATCATAAATGAACTAAAATCAAACCGGGATATTATCATATTCATAGATGAAATTCATACAATGGTTGGTGCTGGTGGGTCTTCAGGATCTTTAGACGCATCCAATATGTTCAAACCTGCTTTAGCAAGAGGAGAAATCCAATGTATAGGTGCTACCACACTAAACGAATATCGCCAAAATATAGAAAAGGACGGAGCTCTAGAGAGAAGATTTCAAAAGGTACTTGTTGGACCTCCGGACATAGAAACAACACTAGAAATTCTTAATAGTGTAAAATCAAAATATGAGGATCATCATAATGTTGAATATACAGATGATGCCATTATTAATTGTGTAAAACTCACAGAGCGTTATATAACGGACCGAAATTTCCCGGACAAGGCTTTAGATGCTTTAGATGAAGCGGGCAGTAGAACTCAATTAAATGAGGTTAAGGTACCAGATTCAATTAACAAGCTGGAAAATAGTCTTGCCCAAATCAGGGAGGATAAAGATAACTCTGTTAAAAAACAAGACTATGAAGCAGCAGCTAAATTTAGGGATCTTTATAAGAAGGTTGAAGTTGCATTGGATTCTGAAATAAAATCTTGGGAACAAAAATTAAAGGAAAAAAGAAGGATTGTAGATGGAGAGAAAGTTGCTGAGGTTGTTTCTATGATGTCCGGTGTTCCACTAAGCAAAGTGAACCAGGATGAAAATTCAAAGCTTGCTACCATGAGTGCGTCTCTGAAGGGAAGAGTTATTGGCCAAGAACACGTTATAGAAAAAGTCTCCAGAGCTATACTTAGAAATAGAATGGGTATAAAAGATCCAAACAAGCCAATAGGAACATTCCTATTCTTAGGTCCAACCGGAGTTGGAAAAACTCAGCTAGCCAAGGAACTTGCAAAATATATGTTTGGAGACAGCGATTCACTTATCCGAATAGATATGAGTGAGTACGGAGAAAAATTCGACGCAACAAAAATGTTTGGAGCTCCTCCAGGATATGTTGGATACGAAGAGGGAGGACAATTAACAGAGAAGGTTAGAAGAAAGCCTTATTCAATAATACTTTTCGACGAGATAGAAAAAGCACATCCTGAGATTTTTAATACCTTACTACAGGTTTTAGATGAGGGACACTTAACAGATGGACTTGGAAGAAAGATAAATTTTAAAAACACACTCATTATCCTTACATCAAATGTAGGCCAAAGAAAACTCTCTGATTTTGGAACAACTACAGGATTTTCCACTTCATTTAAGGATGCTTCAAAGGAAATAGAGAGTGAGTCCATATTAAAGAAGGAACTTGAAAAGAAATTTTCACCAGAGTTTATAAATAGACTTGATGATATTGTTTATTTCAAATCTCTAGAGAAATCGGATATGATGAATATACTAGAAGTTGAGCTATCCAAGACACTTCCTAGAATTGAATCAATTGGATATAAAATCAAGGTTTCTCCAGATCTTATGGAAAAAATATGTGAGGATGGATACAATCCTAAATTCGGTGCAAGACCTTTAAAAAGAATTGTGCAGAAATATATCGAAGACACCTTAGCGGATGTTATGGTTCAAGGAAAAGTAAAAGAGGGTGACACGATAACTCTTTCCTATGATAAAACAAAGGAGGGGGGAATTCAGCAGCCAGTTAAATTCAAAATATCATCTCCAAAAAATAAGGATCTAGGTTAAACTAGATCCTTATTTTATTTTTGTATTTAAATTATTCACTTAGAGGTACCCCAGGTATCTCTATTTTTTTTATAGCTCTTAAAGCTTTATCCATAACATCATTTTTTGGACCAGTTCCCCAATTTGCAGCAAAAGCCAACATTGACGTTGCTTTTTTTCTAACATCCTTTAATGGAACTATTTTTGAAGATTTTACTCCTTTAAGAAGGTCGGTAGCAAGTTCCTTTGGATCCTTATAGAAATCTGTGATTTTTTTCCCAGCTGGAACATTCAATATTTTATGCATTAGTCCTTTCTCTGCTTTTGCTTCGTATATCTCTTCCACATACGATTCAAATATCATTAGATTTTTCAATTTTGTTAATTTTTTTTAAAGTAGATTATATATCTAAAATAACAAATAATATGTCAGAAAAATCTAATCAGATTTCTAAGAAGGATGATGAATATATCAAAGAGATAGCTTCACTAAAAAGCAAAATATCATATTCTATAGGTTCTCTTGAAACTATAAACTATTTAATCAAAAATGATAATCCTGATATGTTACAAAAAAATATGGAGCATTTAAGAAGTATAGTGAATAGGGTTTTAAACGATCTTAGTAAATAAATTAAATATTAACTGAAATAATCTTTACATTATCAGAAATTAATTTTTCCCCAACTTTCTCATATTTAATTGTACTAAGACCATCGACCATAATTTTTTGAGTGGTTGGATCTGAAGAAAAATCATTCAATTTGTTCAAGTTTCTAGTGTATGGAATCTGATCAATTTTTCTATCATGGCTAAGAGATCTATATTTACATGATTTTCTGAAAATTGGAATCCCCATAGTTGCACATCTAAGAAGAACATCATCATCCTCGGCTCCCCAACCCCAATATTCATTCGAATAACCATTTATTTTCTCGAAGCTTTCCTTGTCAAAAAGAGTAACCCCACCAAAATAACCATCATAGGGAAGTTTATATCCAAACTGCTCAACCATCGAAGATAGATGAGTTGGATTTTCCTCATAATCATAATCTGAATCCTCCGGAAGCATATCTACATCATGAAAAACAAAATAATCAAAATCCTTGTTTTCTAGAAATCCTATATTCAAAAGCTTTGCACGATTGAATGGTTTTTCATCAGCCTGCTCGACTATAGCTATGGTGTATAACACATCCTCGGATTCATTCATATATTTTTCCATATGGGGTATGAATTTATTAAGATGTTCTTCTCTATCTCTGTATGGCACAACTATGCAAAGTTTTTTCATGGTGTTTTCATTATTATACCGGATAATTATCCTTAAGTTTCGAAACATAAGGCCCATTTTTTAGTATAATTTGCTATGATAACTTTCAACAACATAGGCTACATGGGAAGATTTGGTAATCAGATGTTCCAATTTGCATCAACAGTAGGTATTTCAAGGAGACTAGGATTAGATCCGGTTTTTCCGATGGAGAAATTCAATAAAGATCCGGATCCAAATTCTTATGATGGCTGCAAATTGCTGGATTGTTTTAAGATCCCAGAAAAAATGATAAAACCACTTAGCGAAATACAAATAGGCTATATTTATCATGAAAATCAATTTGGATATAATCCAGAGACGGAAAGATTACCTGATACAACCACAATAAACGGCTATCTACAAACAGAAAAATATTTTAAATTTATAGAAGATGAAATAAAGGAAATATTTTCATTTAGAGACGAAATAATAGAAGAAGCAAAAAAATATGGACCTATCAGGAATGGTGTTTCCATACATGTAAGGAGAGGAGATTATTTAACATCTTCGGATTATCATACGGTGCAAAGCATTGATTATTATAAGAATTCAATCAAAGAATTTGATGAAAAATCAAATTTTTATATATTCTCAGACGACCCGCAGTGGTGCAGAGAAAATCTAAAAATAGAAAATTCCGTAATAATCGATTCAAATAATCCATATGTTGACATTTATCTAATGTCATTATGCGAAGGTCATATAATTGCAAACAGTTCATTTAGTTGGTGGGGAGCATGGCTAGCAAATAGCAAAAAAACAGTAGCACCATCCAGTTGGTTTGGTCCAAGTATGAATAAGGATGCATCCGACGTATATTGCGAAGGATGGATAAAAGTTTAATTGCATGGATAAGTTGCTAGAAATATACATAATCGCATACAATAATATATTTTGTGTTGAATATCAAATAAAGGCTTTTAAGGCATTTTGTATGGATGAACATAAAATCATAATAATAGATTCAAATTGTGGTCAATATGAAGCCAATACAATAGAAAAAAGATCTATATGTCAAAAATATGATGTCGAATTTCTGGAATTGCCAACTTATCTTTCGGGTGGATCTAAAAACCAATCAGTAATACTAGCGGGTAAATTAAAGTACACATTTAATGAAATAATAAGACCGAGAAATCCTAAATATTTTGCACTTATAGATCAGGACTTTTTTCCATTTAAAAAATTTACTGTAAGGAATCAACTTGATGAATATGGAATGTACGGGGATGTTAATGAGATGGATGGATATAAAACAGAATCGCATGAGATACAGGATCTGGTTGATGGACCATGGACAATACATCCTTGGTTATCATTCTATAAATACGAAACTGTAAAAAATTATGATATGGACTGGTCACCGGTATCTGGATTTGATTGTGGCGGAGGAAATTGGGAATCACTGATTAAGCCGGGTGGATTTCATAAAAAAAATTACTGGAGAAGACATAAAACAATAATGTATTTCCCATTTGATTCCATAAGCGGATGTGGACCACATCCATACGAAAAACACTATTTCAAATGGGGCGAAGTTGATGTATACTCACAAGTTCAGATATATGATGGAAAATTCATACATATGCTAAATAGCAAATATTTAGACGACCCATTAAACCCAAAAACGAATTGGTGTAAAGGATTTCTTGATATGGCTCTATTATATAACGGCGAAACTGAATTTACAACGGAAAACGGATTCCATAATGAAGGCCCAGCAAATAAAATTTAACGGATGAATATAATTATACCGATAGGGGGAATAGGACAGAGATTTAAGGACGAAGGATACGTTACACCAAAACCATTAATAAATGTTTTAGGTGAACCTATGATTTGTAAACTTATTTCAAATCTCAGCATAGAATCAGGGGATACGATTCATATAATATACAATCCGGAGTTAAATTCGTACAATTTTGAAAGTCTACTAAGATTTAAATTTCCAAACCTTAATATAAATTTTCTATGCCTGGATGGCATAACTAGAGGAGCATCAGAAACAATTCTATTTGGATTAGAAAGAATGAGTAATGAACTTGACGAAAGCTTTTTAGTATTAGATTGTGATACCTTCTATGATGACGACATACTAGAAAAGTATAGATCATGTACAAATAAAAATACTATATTCTATTTCAAGGATAACTGCAACCTTCCAATATTTTCGTACATAAAAATAGACTCCCATAATAGGGTTATAGATATAAAAGAAAAAGAAAGGATCTCTGATAATGCAAATACAGGAGCTTATGGATTTAGTAACGGTAACAATTTAAAAAAGTACTGTAAAAAAATATCAAATAACGATAAAGAGTTATACACATCTCTTGTTTATGGGGAGATGCTAAAAGATAAAATCGAAATAAACTCAGAGATAATCGAAAATTTTCATTGCGTCGGAACACCCTTACAGCTAAAAATCTATTGCGAATCTAACAAAAGCGACAAGGTAAAAAAATTCTGTTTTGATTTGGATAATACCCTAGTGTCATACCCAAAAGTTATGGGGGATTATTCAACAGTCGAACCAATTAAAAAGAATATAGAGTATTTAAGATTTCTAAAAGAATCCGGTCATTATATAATAGTTTATACTGCAAGGAGAATGAAAACACATAACGGAAACGTTGGCTCAATAATAGCAGACATTGGTAAAGTTACAATTGAAACTCTCTCCAAATTTAATATACCTCACGATGAGCTAATATTTGGCAAGCCCCATGCGGATTTTTATATAGATGATCTGGGAGTAAATTGTTTCAATCAAATTGATAAGATATTGGGATTCATAGACACAAAAATAGAACCAAGAAGTTTCAATAGTATAGAATATGTAAATAATTCAGTAATTAAGAATACCAACAATACCGGGGAGGTTTATTGGTATAACAATGCCCCCTCGGAAGCAATGAAACTTTTTCCTAATATAATCTCAGCATCAGATAATACAATAGAGATGGAAAAAATAAGGGGCATCAATTATTCATATCTTTATACCAATGGTGCACTAAGAGAAATAGATATAGATCTATTAATATCAACGCTAAGAATACTACACACATCCAATAAAAATCATGATACTGAAATAGATTATCATAAAAATTACGGAGAAAAGATAGAGGAAAGATACACATCCAATTTTGAGGTTTATAAAAAAATAAACGGATCTGTGGATATATTTTCATCAATAATGGATAAAATCGAAAAATACCGTCAATCAAATAAGATTAAGATCGGAGTTATACACGGGGATCCAGTTTTTACTAATGTATTTTTAACCGAGAATGGCATAAAGTTTATAGACCCGAGAGGTAAGATAGGTTATAACAATACCATCTTTGGAGACATATATTACGATTTTGCAAAGATTTATCAATCGATATTAGGCTACGACTTCATATTAAATGATTTAGATTTTAGCTTTGATTATATGGAAAAAATGAGAAATAAATTCGAATCAAATTTTAATAAAGACGAAATGGAAATAATCAAAACAATAACTGCAAGTCTTTTCTTTACACTTATTCCACTACATAATTTTTCGAGAGATAAATTTGATCGATATATAAAAATAATAAAATTCCTCATATAATTAAACTGGTTTTATTGAAATATAAAATTGAAATTAACTGAATACCATAATTAACGACAGCATATGAATAATGGAATGGTGGGTGAAAATGTAGCCCAAAGGAAGCATTGGGAATTTACCTACAAACAATGGGGTACTGACGAAAAGCATTATTTGGACCTAATTGATTATTTAAACGAAAACAAGATAAGATCCTATATAGATCTCGGTGCAAACACTGGTGGTGTTTGTAGTGTTTTGCTAGAAAAAATAGGTACACTGGAGAAATGCTATTTATTAGAACCACAAATTGATAATTTCAATTTTATGTCTGATATTTTTAGATATGATGAAAGAGTAGCATGCCACAACTTTGGTATTCTATATACGGAAAAAAAATTCGTTGATCTATTAAGATCTGATAATAATGTAGGCGGATATACAACTATAAAATTTAACGACAACTTTAATTTAACAGGGGATCGTATGGAGGTTAAAAGTCTGGAGGATTTTAATTTTCAAGAAGTGGATTTTATAAAGATAGACGTGGAAGGTGCAGAAGAAAATATCATACTTAATTCCATTTTTCTTAAGCAAATCAAATTTATAGAACTTGAGTTGCATGGAAGATTACTTAATGAAAATGTTGCTATAGAATTCCTAACAAAAAATCTAAAATCACATTTAATAATTTACGACCTTTCAAATTTACCTCATCACGTATTTCTACAAAAAATATAATGAAAATAGCTATATGTTTTTCTGGTCAGCCCAGATTTGTTTCTGAGTGCTATTCTGGTATTAAATCAAATATAATCGAACCGAATAGAAATCATGATATAGATATATTTGTTCACACTTGGTTTTCTGATGAAATTTCAGAAAAAATATTGTATCATAATGAATTTTCTTCATTCTCAGGGGAAGCAAAAATTAAAAAAAGTGCAATTGATGAAATTAAAAAACTATACGATCCACTGGATCTTATGGTGGAACAACCACTGAATTTTTTACCAACTGTAAACTATGAAGGGTCCTTTTCTAGACAAATAGATGCTAGTCATAAGATGGGAGTAGATAAAACAGAGTATGTTAAAATGAGATTAAACTCCCACTATTCCTCGCTCTATTCCATTATGCAGGCAAATCTATTGAAGAAGAAGCACGAATTAAAAAATGGATTTACTTATGATTGGGTCTTAAAAGTTAGATTTGATAATATAATAAAATCCAACATAGATCTATCCAATCTAGATTCTAATTTTTTATACCATCAGGAGATGGGAAAGGGTGAAAGCGAGATTGCAGACTGGATAAATTTTTCAAACAGCAAAAACATGGACTCCTATTCTTCGGCTTTTGCAACAATTGAGAGCCTCGCGGATTCTAGTAATAAAAAATTCGGATGGTTTAGTCCAGAATCCATATTGAAAGAAGCTTGTTTGAGAGATAATGTTCAACTAAGTTCAATACATTTAAACACGGAACTTCCCAGATGGGGAAAAATTTAAAAATTAGACAATGAGAAATATAGCAGTAACATTTGCAGGAAGAAAAATGTTTATGGAGATACTTTTTCCATACATAAAAAAATATGAAACCCACATAGATGAATATCATATCTATGCAGCAACTAATAACCAGGAGGATCTCGAATATATCGAGAACTTTTCCAGAGAGAACGATTTCGTTAAGGTTTTTAAAGCCGAAGAAGGGAAGGATCCAATATACCTATGGAATGAATGTTATAAGAACAGCCAGGAGGATGACGCCATTTATATTAAATTGGATGATGATATAGTTTTTATGGACGAAAATCTATTCACTGATTTTGCAGAATTTAGAAAGAATAATCCACAGTATCCAATAATATATCCACTAATAGTAAATAACACCTACATAAGCTGGGTATTGCAGGATAAGATGGGGTTCAAATTCTCAGATACCAGCAATTTTGATAATAGGTGGAATACAGTAGTCGATATAATAAGAGAACATCTTAAATCTAATGGTATACCAGATAAAATAACAGACGTTATACCAGAGGAATTTGTACTTTGTCCTACCGGATGGGGTGATGTAAATTTTGCAAAATCTGTACATAATAAATTTCTTAATTTATTAGAAAATAATAAGGGAAATGAATTTAAAATATCCAAAGATAATTCAACAGGGCTAATTTTATCCAATAACCCTCCGGCATCAATAAATTGCTGCTCTTGGCTAGGAGAAAGTATGAAAAAATACACAAAGAGTTTTGGTGACGTTTGGCAAGATGAAATATGGTTATCTGTATATTTGCCGATATTAACGGGTCAACCCAATTATGTATATTTTAATTCAATTGTATCACACTATTCATACTATAAACAAATGCAGGGTGGTATATTGGAGAGTGATATATTAGAGAGATATAAAAAAATCAAAGAAAATAATTAAATGCAAGACACAAGAAAAGAATTAGATTTTGGTGTATTTTATACCTGCTTTACTGAATATGAATCCGTCGAATATTCATTAGATTTACTATATAGTATCTATCCAGACATACCCGTTTATCTTATATCCGATGGAGGAAGCGATTATTCGGATCTCAGCAAAAAATTTAAAAATGGAAAATTTTTACTTGAACATGATTCAAGAGGGATGGTACCCAAGATAAACCAAACCAATTGGTTACGACCAGAAATGCAAAAAATAATGATTGACTCAATATTCACATTTTTAGATAGAGTGAGAAGATCAATAGAAAATAATAAAAAGCCTTATCTCCTTATAATGGAACCTGATGTTCTTGTTAGAGGAAAACTTACAATAGAGGAGGGGACTCATCTGTTAGGGTCAAGGGTTAATCATTACCACTGGGCAAAGGACGATATAAATAAAGTCCTCCAAAAAATACCAGGATCTGTGGGTGTTACCCACTATGGGGCAACACCAGCAATAATTAACGTAGATTCGTTTATTAAAGTTCACGATTTCTTTATTGAAAATCCTTCCTACGTGGGAGAGTTTTGTAGAATAGATCCAAATTTTTCTAATTATGACATTTTATTAACGGTTTTATTTGCAGCATTGGGATATGATGAGGTTGAAAATGCTGAATTGACAGAATGTCTAAGAAATATGAATTGGAAAAATTCAGAACACCCTTTACTTCACCAATTTAGAGAATATTATCCAAAATCAAACTATAGTGGCAGACATGCCATAGAAAATTAAAGAATAAAATTACTGGAAGGTTGCAGCCCAATAAAACATCAAACGGGGAAATAATATCATTTCCCTATAGGATGGGGCATTTCAGGAATCTTCTATTCACACACCCTCCAGATTAGTTAAAAGTACAAATCAAATTAGTATTAGAAACAATTCTAAAACAATAAAATATAATATAAAAATCTTTTCACAAATGAAAGAAAAAATAGGATTCATTGGTCTAGGTAAACTAGGCCTTCCGGTTGCTATGGCAATCAGCTCCAAGGGATATGATGTATCAGGATATGATATAAACCCCAATGTTGAGAATTACATCAACGATAAACAAATACCATATCAGGAAGTTAGAATGGATGAATTATTCAGAGACTTCACTGTAAAATTTTCAGATTTCAAATCTGTTGTTAAAAATTCGGACATAGTATTTGTTCCTGTTCAAACCCCACACGATCAGTTATATGAGGGTATTACAAGAATACCTGAAACTAGAGTTGATTTCAATTATGATGCATTAGTTTCCGCACTTACTAATATATCAAAAGTTGTTGACGAGTCAGACGAAGATAAGATAGTTGTTATTATATCCACGGTTTTACCTGGAACAATAGAAAAATACATTAAACCGATACTTTCAGATAGAATAAAATTATGCTATAACCCATTTTTTATTGCAATGGGAACTACGATCAACGATTTCTTAGATCCAGAATTTGTCCTTCTCGGTGTTGATGATAAATTTGCAGCAGAAAAAGTTATAGATTTTTACTCAACCATACATAATAAGAGGGTGTTTCAAACATCAGTTAAAAATGCAGAATTGATAAAGGTCGCATACAACACATTCATAGGAATGAAAATAGTTTATGCCAACACAATGATGGAGATATGTCAAAAAACCGGATGTGACGTTGATCAAATAATTGATGCAATCTCTCTCTCAGATCAAAGATTAATATCAGGGAAATACCTTAGAGGCGGTATGGGAGACGGTGGAGGATGTCATCCAAGAGACAATATAGCAATGTCCTGGTTATCAAGGGAACTTAATCTAAGTCATGATTTTTTCAATGATCTTATGTTAGCTAGAGAAGATCAAACAGAATGGCTAGCTAATGAATGTCTAAAACATGAAAGGAAGATATACATCCTTGGTAAATCTTTTAAACCTGAAACGAATATAACAACAGGAAGTCCTTCAATATTACTACATAATATATTAAAAGAAAGAACCGAATTAGTTGAAATCATGGACCCTCATATAGACGGGAAAGATCTATTTGAAAGAGAATTTGATTTAATAGATGGAGAGAATGTGTTTTTTATAGGAACCCAACATGATTTATTTAGATCACTAAAATTTCCAAAAAATTCAATAGTAATAGATCCTTTTAGATATATGCCAGATCAGGAAAATTCCAAATTAATAAAAATAGGATTCAATGAATAAAATATCTAAATGGTTAAAAAAATATGCCGATAGGAATGGAATAAAATCATTGGTTGTCGGTGTTTCGGGAGGAATAGATTCAGCTGTTGTTTCAACATTATGCTGCGAAACCGGAATTCCGACATATATTGTTTCTATGCCAATCCACCAAAACAATAGCCAATTAGAAAGAGCAAACAATCATTCGAAATGGCTGGTTACCAATTACACCAATTCGATACCATTGGAAATAGATTTAACAGATTTATTTGAGAGATTTTCATGTCTATTTATAGAGGATTTAAAAAACAATCTATCCCTAGCAAATACAAGATCGAGGTTAAGAATGGTTACATTATATCAAGTAGCTGGATCTAAGAATGGACTAGTAGTAGGAACTGGAAATAAAATAGAGGATTTTGGGGTTGGATTCTTTACCAAATATGGTGATGGTGGTGTAGATATATCACCCATTGCGGATTTGACCAAAACTGAAGTACGCGAATTAGCAAAGAATTTAGGGGTTTCACAAACAATAATAGATGCTAAACCAACAGATGGACTATGGGAGGATGACAGATCCGACGAAGATCAATTAGGTGCAACCTATCCCGAACTAGAGTGGGCTATGTCATTTAAGGGAAATACCAATGAATTAACTGAAAGAGAAATTGAGGTTATCTCTATATATAAAAAATTAAACAGAGCGAATAAACACAAGATGAAAAAAATCCCAATCTATAAGAATGAATAATTATAATATAGACGAAATTGCAGAATGGGCGATAGGTACAAATACCTATAATAGGGAAGAAATATTAAATCTACCTAATCATTATTTAGTAATAGAAATCAAATCAAATCAACCATCAGTAATAAAATGCGAAAGACTTAGCGATGGTAGAATGGAACAGAGACAATTTTCCATGCTAAGAATGCTAGAAATCCTATGTTCCAAATATCAAATACCTGATCTTATATTAGGTTACTGTGGACATGATAAATCACCAGATACGAATGGCCCATTCTTTACACATTCAAGGATCAAGGGGACAAGCGGAAGAAATATACTTGCTCCATGTTTTACTTTCTATGGATACCCGGAAAGATATCCAGATATCATAAAAGAATACACCAAAACATGGGAAGAATTAATAGAACACAACAGAAAAAATAGAATCCCCTGGGATGAAAAAGAGGACAAGTGCTTATTTGTTGGTACGATAACTAGCCATAATAATAGAGATATCAATACCAATATGGATTTAGATTTCGGACTAGAACTGGAGATCATAAACCAGTCAGCGGACTGGGAACATTTCATGAGCAGAGAATCACTATCCAGATATAAATTTTTACCACATTTTAATGGACACAACGGAGCCTTTTCTGCTAGACTTATGTATTTATTAGGTACCGAGAGTTTTGTTATTTATAACTACAACTCAGGTGAAGAATCAAATTTTTGGGAAGAATGGTGGATGAAGGATGATGTTTTCATAGAGGGAAAACATTTCGTGTCAGTACGAGATAAGGGAGAATGTGAAGAAAGTTTAAAATATTATTTTGAAAACCAGAACATTGCATCAGAAATAGCAACAAATGGATTTAAGTTCTTTGAAGAATTTCTATCACCAGATAATATTGAGAAGTATTGGGTTTCTCTTTTAAATCTATATTCTAAAAAAATAAATTAGTAAATAATAATGAAAGAATACGAACATTACATATGGAAAAATCCAATAGGTAACGATCTAAAAGATTGGGAGGAAATATCAGATTCCTTTATATGTGAATTGGATCAGATTGGACAAAAATATAACTGCGACAAATCAAATGTTCAGTACATGTCAAAGGAAAATAGAAATGTTCCTTTTGATTGGCCTGATAACTTTAGATTAAAATTGCCGGGACATAATTATTTTAAAATATATTCGAAATATTTTGAATCTCTAAGATACGAAAAGATAGAAATATTGGAAATAGGAATGGGAAACTATCCGTCGAACGGCAATTCCATGAGATTATGGCTTGAATTTTTTCCAAATGCACAAATAACAATCCTAGATCTACATCAATCAAACTTCAATTGCAATTTTGAATTCGATAAAAGCAGGGTGAGAATGCATGTTGCAGACCAATCATCAGAAGAAGATCTAAAAAGATTTATTTCCGAACTTGGTGATGTTAAGTTTGATTTTATTATAGATGATGGCAGCCATCAAGCACCACATCAAATATTATCACTATACACACTATTTCCTTCAATTCTTAAGGATAATGGCGTGTATTTTATAGAGGATATACACGACAGTGAATTTGTAAATTATCTTCCTGATTTATTTTCGAACTTAAATAACGGAGAGGTTTCTTCCACTTATAGGCTGGATGATCAATCAAAAGATATAGGTATATCGTCAATACTAATGCATAGAAGTCTAATATGTATACATAAAGGAAAAAAAATAACAAGATAATGAGATTTAAAAAAATATTCATAGCAGGAGCAAACGGAATGCTCGGTACAACATTACAGAATGTATTCCAGAGCGGCGGGTATCTATTAACCGATATAGAGACGACAGAGAATATTAAATTTTGTGACATTAGAAATATAGAAGAAACAGCAAAAATAGTTAGGGAATACAAACCGGAAATCATATTTAATTTTGCTGCATTAGTAGATCTTGAATACTGCGAAACTAATAAGGATGAATGCTACCTGACCAATACCATAGCATCTATAAATCTATTCAATTTATCCAGGGATATGGGAATTCCCTATGTATTTATAAGTACCGCTGGGATTTTTGGGAACGATAAGGAATTCTATACAGAGGAAGATCGACCATATCCACTAAGTGCTTATGGAAAAAGTAAATATTACACCGAACAATTATTATTAAATCAGGAATACGAAAAGTATTGGATATTTAGAGCCGGTTGGATGATGGGTGGAGGCCCTGATAAAGATAAAAAATTCGTAAATAAAATTATGAAAATAGTAAAGTCAGGGGCTAAGGATCTATATGTTGTTGACGATAAATTAGGAGTTCCCACATACACAAAAGATTTTGCTAAATCAATCATGAGACACATAGAGGAGGGACTTCCATATGGTTTATATAATATGGTTAGTCAGGGGGAGGCAAGCAGATATGAAACGGCTATAGAAATGAATGAACACCTAAAATTGGGATTGAATATCAACAAGGTTGATAGCGACTATTATAATAAGGAGTATTTTGCTCCGCGGCCATATTCCGAAAAATTAATAAATGATAAATTGAATAAGCTTGACCGAAATTATATGAGGAATTGGAAGGTTTGCCTTCATGAATATCTTAACGAATATTTTAAAGACTAAATATGTATGACTATCTAATTGTTGGTGCAGGATTATACGGATTGGTAAGCGCTAGAATATTAACAGATAACGGGAAAAAATGCTTGGTGATTGATAAGAGAGATCACATAGGTGGAAATTGTTACACCGAAAATATAGATGGCATTAACGTTCATAAATACGGACCTCATATATTTCATACTGATTTACCGGAGGTTTGGGATTTTATAAAGAAATACACAACAGTAAACCATTTTTCCTGCAGGCCCAAACTTAGGTATGAAGATAAGATATATTCATTTCCCATAAATCTATTAACAATGCATCAAGTATATGGTGTTCTTACACCCGATGAAGCTAGACTCAAAATAGAGGAAGTAACAAAGCCATTCAAGGAAATGTACCCGGAGCCAAAAAATGCATATGAATATGGAATGCAATTAGTTGGTCCGGATCTATATTCAATATTCTATGAGGGATATCTTAAAAAACAATGGAAAAAAGATCCAAAAGATATACCCCCAGATATCCTGAAAAGACAAATATTCAGATTGAAATTTGAAGATAGCTATTATCATCATCCAAATCAGGGAATACCTAATTATACCTTACTTTTCGATAATTTGAGAAAGGATGTGGATATCATTACCAATATCGATTATCTGGGGAATAAAAAAGAATGGGATAGAAAAGCCAAGGAGGTAATATACACTGGACCGATAGATAGGTATTTCGGATATAAGTTTGGACCTCTAGAATACAGATCACTAATATTTGAACACGAGAAATTAGAAATTCCAGATTATCAAGGAACATTTATGATGAGTTATCCCGAGGAAAAATATAAATTTACAAGAATAATAGAGCACAAACATTTTGAATTTGGTAATCAGGATTTTACAATTATAACAAGGGAATATCCGGACGATTGGTCACTGGGCAAGGAATCATATTATCCAGTTAATGATGATAAAAATCAACTAATATATGATCAGTATAAAGACCTAATAGACGGAGAGATTAATGTACATTTCGGGGGTAGAATGGGTAGCTACAAATATCTAAATATGGACGAAACTATAAAATTATCTATGGATTTAGCCAAAGAAATACTACTAAATGAAAAATAAATTATAGTCGTGAATGGAGAAAAAGAAATGTTTGATAGAATAATATCAAAGCAGATAGGAGATAAACCACAGATATATGAAAAATCATATATAAGAGATTTATATGATAGATATTCCCATGAATATTCATTTAAGTTATTCCAGATTATAGAAAATAAGCTCTATGTTAAATCAAACAATTTTCCAAAATTTGAAGGCAGATTTGAGGGTGTAAAGGCTCATATTTTAAAATTACTCCATAAGTATAAATTGCCCGATATGGAGTTTGTGTATTTTGATGGAGATGGTATAAACACCAATGATATCATATTGCAAAGTGCATCATGCAGGGAATCGACAAATGCTATTTTGTTACCTGATTGGTCATTCCAATTTTGGCCTGAGACATATCTTTTTGATTATGGATCAGATATGGATAAAATAATAAATGAAGCAGAAAGGATAGGGACAGATATAAAAGGATGGAGAATTAAAAAAGATGTGGTTTTTTTTAGGGGATCGATGAACAATTCATACAGAGAACAATATCTAAATAGAGGTAATGATTCTTTTCTTGATACGTGTCATATACCATTCAAGGCTCAATATGTACCTCCAGGTGTTCCTAATTTTGATATCAACAATCCAACTGGAACAAATGGCATAGAGAGAAGCGAAAATGCTAAATATAAATTTCTACTCCATCTTAATGGAGGATTGGATACTGATTATAGTAGCGGACTTAGATTTAGATTGGCATGTTGCTCCCTAGTATTTTATGCAACAAACTCGAGGCAGCGAGAATGGTGGAACGATCCCGAATTTTTTAAAGATGGTGAACATTATATTCACGTAACTAGTAAAGATGATCTAAAAAATAAATTTGAATATTTTATATCTAACGAAACTGAAGCACATAAGATAGCTAAGAATGGATTTGATTTTGTAAAAAAATATCTATCACCAGAAAATGTAGAATTATATTACAAAGAACTGCTAATAAGATACTCAAATCTTTTAAAATACAGGGTGGAACTTTCTCCGGGAGCAGTTCATATAGAATCATTTAAGAGAAGTCCAGAAGATGCTTAGCATCGAAACATTGCTATACAAAAAATATAAAATAGAGATAGCAGTATGTGCTATTCTAATAGAAAATTAATTTAACATCTATGAAAAAAATAATAATTTGGGGGTTCCCTCTCCACTCACACACGCATAGTTATATTCACTATGGATGGTATAAGGGATTTAAGCATCTAGGATACGAAACTCACTGGTTCCATGACGGCGATTATCCCAGTGACTTTGATTATTCAAATTGTGTATTCATAACTGAGGGTTATGCAGAAAGTAACATTCCAATTAATAGTGAATCCATATATATTGTTCATGTATGTATAAATCCGGAGAAGTATATAGGAAAGGTAAAACGGCTAATTGACATGAGATATCTAGTCGACGAGATAAAAGATTGCAACTATGACTATCGACTGGATAAGGAGAAGACCCTAAAATTAAGCAGTACCTGCTATTACGAGAAACTCCGTGATAATTCAGGGGTTTCTCCTAAACATAACGACACAAAAACGATGGAATACGAAGCCATTTATACCTGCTGGGCTACTGATCTTCTTCCCCATGAAATAGATGAAAATAGAATCCACATTCCAAGGGAAAACAAAATCTACTGGTTCGGTAGTGCTGAACCACAAAATAATCGACAAGTGAGAATGTTCTCTGAAGAATGTAATAGCAACGGAATTGAATTTGTTTCTAATAACCCATGGGTAAAACCACAGAGCTTTGAAACTGTAATGGAGCTAACATCTAAATCCTTTATGTCACCAGACATAAGAACAGCAGGAGACGATAATAAAATAGCGATTGGAGAAACTGGAACTTGTCACAAGAGAATTGGCTATATAGCTTGCAGATTGCTAAAGTCAATCAGTTATGGACAACTCGGTATAACCAATTCAAGACATGCATATGAATTGCTAGATAAGAAGGTAATTTATAACGACGACGAAAGACAGCTATTTCATGATGCAAAATCTCATATCGGAAACCACGATCTTATCAAGGAACAGATGAAGATAGTTAAAGAAAATCACACCTGGATAAACCGAATAGAGGATATTCTTAAGGTTTTAGATATGTAAAAATGATTTCATTAAGACAATTTCAGAAAGATATTTCGAGTATAGAAAGATCCGAAGATATTTTTTACCATAGATTCGAAGATTTTTTTAAAAGAATAGATAATGGAAAAAATATAGTTAATTTTACATGTAGAAGGGAAGATACCAAAACGGAATTAGAGGATCTTCTGGAGAGGATGAAGAGGGAAGAAGGAAAAAAATTAATTCTATCAGTTAACGGAGACACCGATATTCCATGCATTAAAAAAGAATACCTTCTGCAGGATAACATCCCATATACAGAGGAGAAACAAAGACACCTAGAAAGTCTCCCCTTGGATCATTTTTTGGAGGACGATATATTCGATAATTTACCATCCGATATCCAGATGTATTTCCACTCGGTCATTAAAAAAATACCAAATCTAAATATGATCCCGCTAGGGAGGGATCCTAAAGGAATGTCTGTGTCTTCCTCAGTAAATTTTAGGATGGATAAAAAAGAAATACTGTGCTATTACAATTGTTCAGTTCCACCATTATCAATTCACTGGTACGGAAGGATTAGGAGCTATATCCATGACGGACTTAGAAATCATGGGTTCATAAAAATGGAACACATTAGTCTAAATCAAAACAGGGATCTTAGGGAAAGTACATTTCATAATTACTACGAAACAATCGCCAGATCAAAATTCATGTTGTGTCCAAGAGGGTGTGGTCTTGATACTTATAGAATGTGGGATTGTCTATATCTAGGATGTATTCCAATAGTTGTTAAGTATGCTGGCTATAAAGATTTCGAAGATCTACCAATTTTATTCATAGATAAATGGGAAGATTACTTATCAATAGATGAAAATTACCTAAATAAAAAATATGATGAAATGCTTGATGTGAATTATAATTACGATAAATTAAAATTTAGTTATTGGGAGAATCTTATAAAAACACTGACATAATGGTATAGAAACGGTTGAAACATTACCTTTACCCGCTATATGATTAAAAAAGAAAAAATAAATGATAACTGTTGTTACATCACTTTATAATATAGGGAGGGAGGATTTAGATGGAAGGCAATGGTCCAGTTATCTCGAATGGTTTAAAAAAACACTGGAGATAAACAGCCCAATGGTCATTTTTGTTGATCAAGATACCAGAGAATTTGTAGAAATAAACAGAAAGGGGAGGGAGACATTAATAATAACGGAGCCTTTAGAAAATGCACCATATTATAACCTAAAAAATTCAATAGACTCTATCATACAATCTGAAGAATATAGGGAAAAAATAAAAGATTCCAATAGAATAGAATGCAAATCAAGTCTATATAACATTATCCAATATTCAAAGTTTGGTTGGGTAAAAAGAGCATCCGAAATGGATCCATTCCGGACAAATTTATATTTATGGCTTGATGCTGGAATATCCAGATTTTTTGAATCCCTTGGAATATCAACAGACTCAAGATACCCAGGAGATACTTTTCTGGAATCAATAAGTGATATGGAGAATGAAGTCTATATACAAATTTTTATGTCCAGCTATCCTGATCTGGTAAATTCATACTCTCTTTCCGATGAATACCTTCTAGATAATAGGTCATATGTCGCTGGCGGTATATTTATAGCAAGCAAGAATTCAATAAAATTAATAAAATCTGAAATTGATCACATACTAGAAAAAATGATGTTGGAAAAGGGCATCGTAAATAATGAGCAAATAGCGATTGGTTATCTATTGAAAAAAAATCCATCCTTGTTTAGAACATTTCAGAATAATTCTAGTACCCACCAGAATTACGAAATTCTTAAACATATAAACAAATAAATAAAATGAAAATATCCATAATAGGTCCAGGAATAATGCCCATACCCCCGGTAGGCTGGGGAGCGGTAGAAATATTAATTTGGGATTACTACCAAGAATTAATCAAACTGGGTCACGATGTTCAAATAGTGAATACTCAGAACACAAACGATATAATAAACTCGATAAATTCATTCAATCCAGATTTCGTACATCTACAGTATGATGACCTTTATCACGTAATGGAACATATATTATGCCCAAATAAAGCTGCGACCTCCCACTTTGGATATTTGGAGGTTCCCCATCATTTAAATGGTAGCTATAATAGGATATTTCATGGATTTGTTAATGGCAACTTTAAAATATTTTGCTTATCCGAAGGAATAAAACAAGTCTATATAAATGGTGGAGCTGATCCTTCCAGATTATACGTAACACCCAATGGTGCAAGATCTGATCTTTTCAGTTATTACGAAACCCCGAATTTCCCAGAAAGAAGTATATATTTAGCAAAAATAACGGACAGGAAAAAACAATACATATACCAAGGAATAGATTCAATATACTTTGCAGGTAACCAGGAGGATAACAGATTTGATTATAATAGAAGCAACTATCTAGGAGAATGGAAAAAAGAATCCCTGTATGTTGAACTATCCAAATATTCAAATCTTGTCTTATTAAGTGATGGTGAAGCACATCCATTAGTTTGTTGTGAAGCGTTAATTTGTGGACTTGGATTAGTGGTTAGCGAATATGCTAGCGGAAATCTCGATAGATCCCTACCTTTTATAGAGATAATTCCAAATGATAAACTGCACGATCTAGAATACGTAAGACAGAAAATATCAGAGAATAGAGAAATCTCAAATGGCATGAGAAATGAAATAAGAGAGTATGGTTTAGAAAATTTTGATTGGTCAAAATTAGTTAAAAAATACACGGAAACAATATTAAAATAGTTTTAAGCAAAATGAAAATAGGAATTATTACCATAGCTACAGGTAAATACTCAATATATGTACCAGGATTAGTTAAATCTTGTGAACTTTTATTTCTTAAGGATCATGAAAAAAAATATTTTGTATATACTGACTCCGATGGGGATGATTTCAAAAATTTTGAAGGGTCGGAAAAGATTACAAAAATTCATCAGGATAAATTGGGATGGCCTTATGATTCAATGATGAGATTCCATATGTTCCATAAGAATAGGGAGATGCTATCGGAGATGGATTATCTTTTTTTCCTGAATGCAAATATGCTAGTATCATCGGAAGTTGATGACCAGATATTACCAAAAAATAATATTTGTGGTATAGTATCCACGATACATCCAGGATATTATAAAACAAGGACAAACTACCCATATGAAAGAAATCCAAGATCAGAATTCAATATACCAGAGGGGATTGGTGATTATTATTTCCAAGGATGCTTTAATGGAGGGAGATGTGATAATTTTTTAGAAATGTCCAGAATATTAGCAAGTAGAATGGATAACGATTTAGCCAATGGTATAATACCGGTTTGGCACGACGAAAGCGCTATAAATTGGTACCTCGTAAATAAAGACCCACTTGTATTACCTCCAACCTACGCATATCCGGAGGGATGCGACGGTGAAACAATAGAAAGAATTTTAATTGAAAAAAATGACCCCGGGGATCTCCATCTATTGTCATCAGATATAATAGAAGCAAGAACATCAGGGCACCAATACGAGTATATGATAAACGAAATATCAGAACCTAAAATCATACAAAGAAATAAGAACATGGACGGAGGTAAAATATACCTAAGAAAGTAAAAATTAAAGAAATGGAAAAAATAGATCTTAACGAAACCACTTTTATAATACCTATAAGAATAGAACACCCTGATAGATACAGAAATTCAAAAACAACCCTATCTTTTTTAAATCAACATTTTATAACTAATGTATTCATATACGAATCATCAAAAGATGGGGAATCTGAGCTTGATTTTCTGGAATCCCTAGGAAATCTTAAAATAAAACACTGGGTAATAAAAGACGAGGAAACTTTTCACAGAACAAAATATCTGAACATAATGTTGGATTCAGTCACAACAAAGGTTTCCGTAAATTATGATATAGATGTAATATTATCACCAAAAAACTATATAGAATGTCAAAATAAAATATTAAATGGTGAATGTGATGTAATATATCCCTATGAATTTGGAATGGGTCAAAAAATGGTAAATCCAAATATAAATCTGGATGAATTTAGAGAATCTGGATTTGATATTAATTATATAGACAATAGAAACGAATTTTATTCTATATTCACAGCAGAATGTGGGCATTGTGTTTTTTTTAACACAGATATCTATAAATCAAACGGAGGTGAAAATGAGAGGTTTCTTTCGTATGGTCCAGAGGACAAGGAAAGAAAAGAAAGATTTGAAAAACTTGGATTTAAAGTTGAATGGAAATCTGGATATTATGTATATCATTTTGAACACTATAGAGGATCAGACAGCAGCCAAAACAATCCACATTTCTCCCATAATTGGCAAGTTTATAATTCAATAACACAGTTATGTATTAACTACCCGGACCGATATAGAGAATTTTATCAGAATCCGGACTATTCAATTAAATATAATACTATAGGAAAGGATAAAAAAATCACAAATGAGTAAGATATTAGTAACAGGGGCATATGGTTTAGTCGGATCACAGTTTATTGGGGAAGATTATAAAAGAATTGGATCATCAGATCTTGATCTTATAAACCAAAATAATATGGATGATTATTTTAATCATCTGGAAAAAAACGGGGATCTTCCGGAAGGTATCATACATTGTGCAGCTAAGGTTGGTGGTATACAAGGAAATATGAACGAACCTGGAAAATTCTTTTATGAGAACATTTCCATGAATACCTCCATAATAGAATCAGCAAGGAAATTTGGAATAAAAAAATTTATAGGGTTTTTATCAACCTGCGTTTTTCCAGATAGTGTTGAATACCCCTTAACGACAGAAAAAATACATTTAGGTCCACCTCATCCATCCAATTATGCATATGCTTATGCAAAAAGAATGGCAGATATACAAATGAGAGCCTATCGGGACCAATACGGCGTGAATTATTTCGGAGTTATTCCCTGCAACATCTATGGTCCTAGCGATAATTATAATTTGGAATCTGGACATGTTATACCTATGTTAATACATAAAATGTATTTAGCTAAGAAGAATAATATGGAATTCAAAGTTTGGGGATCGGGTAATCCACTTAGAGAATTTATATTTTCCGAAGATGTTGCAAAATTAACAAGGCTCTTATACGATAATTATGATGGATCAGATCCGGTGATATTATCAACATCGGAGGAAATATCAATCGGATCCATTGTTGAAATGCTAGCAGAAATTATGGAATATGATGGAGAAATAATCTTCGATAAAACAAAACCAGATGGACAATACAGAAAACCTAGCGATAATTCAATTATAAGGAATATGTTTCCCGATTTTGAATTTACATCAATAAGGGAAGGATTAACTAAGTCAGTAAAGTGGTTTAATGAAAATTATCCAAATATAAGAAAATGATCAAAAAATATGACTATTTAATAGTTGGAGCAGGACTATTTGGTTCAGTTTTTGCTCAACAAGCAATAGAAAGAGGTAAATCCTGTTTAATAATAGATAAGAGAACACACACTGGAGGAAATGTTTACACTGAAAAAATAAAAGGAATAAATGTTCATATGTACGGGCCACATATCTTCCACACATCAGATAAGAGAATATGGGAATATGTAAACAGATTTACTGAATTCAATAATTATATAAACAGACCAAAGGTGAATTACAATGGTGAATTATATTCATTCCCCATAAATCTTTTCACATTATACCAAATATTTGGGATTAAAACACCCCAGGAAGCCAAAGATCTTTTGGATAAATTATCAATTAAATGTGATGCTCCAAAAAATTTAGAAGAGTGGATATTGTCACAAGTTGGTGAGGAGATTTATAAAAAATTTATATACGGTTACACCAAAAAACAATGGGGAAGGGAGCCATCAGAATTACCATCTTCCATAATTAAGCGTCTACCCATAAGATTTAATTTCGATGATAATTATTTTAATGATACCTATCAGGGAATACCTATAGGCGGATATACTAAAATGATAGAATCCATGCAAAAGGGCTGTGAAATTTCATTGAATACCGATTTTTTTTCAAATAAGGAATTGTACGAGAAAATAGCGAATAAAATAATATTTACTGGAGCTATAGACGAATTTTTTAATTACTCGGAGGGTCAGTTAGAATATAGAAGTTTATCCTTTGAAACTGAAATAATTCAAATACCAGATTATCAGGGTAATGCGATAATAAATTATACTGATGAGAATGTACCATATACAAGAATATGCGAGCATAAGCATTTCGAATCAACTAAATCGGAATCCACTGTTATAACAAAAGAATACCCTGAAATGTGGGATATAAACAAGGAAAGATATTACCCTGTCAACAATCAAGAAAATAGCAATAGATATTTATTATATAAAAAAATGTCGGAGAAGATAAGTGAAAAATACATTTTCGGAGGAAGACTAGCGGAATATAAATACTATGATATGCATCAGGTAATAGGATCAGCACTTAAAAAAGCAAAAGAATTGATAGATTAATATCAAATATGAAATTATTAGTAAATTACAAGTATAATATACAATAATAAAATCATGTGGATAATGAATAATAAGAGAGCATTAATAACAGGGATAAATGGTCAAGATGGAAGCTACCTTGCTGAATTTTTAATTGAGAAAGGTTATGAAGTATTTGGTACAATAAAAAGAAATTCTGTATCAGAAAACCAAACAGCAAGACTTGATAGCATATATGAAAGAATAAAGGATAATCTTATCTATGCTGATCTATTAGATGTTCCTTCATTGTTACACGCATTAAAAATATCGGATCCATCTGAGGTTTATAATCTAGCTGCACAATCACACGTTAGAATCTCATTTGATCAACCAGTATATACCGCACAGACAACTGGGATAGGTACATTAAATCTTCTGGAAGCGATAAGAATTTACAACAAAAATATAAGAGTATATCAGGCATCATCATCAGAAATGTTTGGTAATACTATAGATCCGGATGGATATCAAAGGGAAACAACACCTTTAAATCCAGTTTCACCATATGGCTGTGCAAAAGTTTTTTCGTATAACATATGCAGAAACTATAGAAATTCTTATGATATGTTCATAAGTAACGGTATTCTGTTCAATCACGAATCCCCTCGTAGGGGTGTAAATTTTGTCACTAACAAGGTTGTAAAGACCGCGGTAGAGATTAAGATGGGTCTAGCAAAAAAGCTCGTCTTAGGCAATCTAAATGCGTCTAGAGATTGGGGTCATGCAAAAGATTACGTAAGAGCAATGTGGATGATGCTTCAGCAGGACGTACCGGGGGACTTTGTTTGCGCTACTGGGGAATCCCATACAGTTAAAGAATTGGTTGAATATGTTTTTAATAAACTTGATCTAGATTGGAAAGGTTATGTGGAGACAGATGCCAAATTTTTAAGACCTGAGGAGCTTGAAGATCTCAAGGGAGATTCTTCGAAGTTAAGAAAAACCACAGGGTGGAATCCTAAATACACATTTGAATCGATGATTGATGAGATGATGGAATTCTGGATTGAAAATTATAGAGATAATTAAACCCATATAAAGGGATATAATAATATCCAAAAAAATCACAATTTCAAACTTAACCATAATTTAATTTAAATTATGGTTTTTTTGTTGATATATACTAGAAAATAATTAAAAAATTAAGTATGAAAACAAGAGTTTTAAGTTTTGAAAATTACTATAAAATATTTGAAGCTGATGAACAGGGAACAACGGACCAAAATTCCGCTGTAAATGCTTATTCAAATGTTGCTGATTCAATTTATAATGTCTTTATAGATGTTTATTTTTCCCTAGTTGCAGGAATAGATGGTGGATATGATGATATCATAACAGATTTGCAAAGCATTTCTAAGCAAACGGATGCTACTAAAAAAGGTGAAGCAATGGCAGCTGCAATATCGAAGGTTGCCGGAAAATTAGGGGCAACCTATAAATCGGAGATAGGTGGTGATGCATCAGCAATACCAGATTTATTAAAAAAATCATACACAGCTCTTGTACAATCTGAGGAAGGTAAAAAATCTTTGGATTCAATTAACACAAAAGTCGATGATGCGATCAACACATACGTTAAAACACTTGTTGATGCTGTTAAGAAATCAAAAGTGGAATCTGATAACAATAGCGAATTCCTAAGTTATTCTGGCCAATTGTTTGAGAAAAATTTATTTCCCGAAAGAAGAAACGAATTGTTATCAACAATTATTACCCCAAAATCATCCCAGTTTAAAACAATAATGGACACCTCATCGGATCCAACCTATAAAAATGCTGCTAAAACAGCTTATGATTCGATTATGAAAATATCGGATGAGCTTACCAAAGACGATGCTTGGGAAAAAATGAATAGAAGAGGAAGAAAAGATAGATTAGAAGCTATTCCTGGTGAAGTTGATGCTATTCAAAACACAATGAATGACGCAACATCAAAATTCACATCACAGCTCAAAATAGATACAGAAATTTCTAAGTCACTTAAAGATCTTCAAGATAAAGCTAATGCAATTAAAACAAAATCCACAGAGGTAGCAAATAAACAATCTCAGGCGGAGGCAGCTAAAAAAGCTGAAGAAAAGAAAAAAGAAGAAGGGGGAGAGAAAAAGGGGGAAGAGAAAGGAGATAAAAAAGTATTCACTGATATTAAATCAGGAAACGTTGAAAAAAAGAATCTAACTAAAAAAGGAGAAAATTTCGATAAGATTAAAGCCATTCAGGGAAAGATGCAGGAGATCTTGAAAGGGGAACTGAAAGATGACTTTGATGATGGATTATATGGAAAGAACACTGAAGATGCAGTTAAGAAAATTGCTAAAATGATTGGTGGACTCACAGGGGAAGATCTTTTAAAATCTACGGAAGATGGAAAAGTTTTAACCGCGGATTTACAGAAAAAAATAGAAAACTTCTCGGATCCAAAAATTCAAGGGGATATTCAGAAATTAATAAATTCAAAATAATTCAATGAATGTAGAGGGATTCCATAAATTTCTTCTTAACGAGGAAAGAGGAGAAGACTTACCACCACAGAATGAACCATCAAAAAGCGGTATTAAGTATAAAGAGAATGTTAAATATGCTAGCCCAGATTCTTCTGATTTTGGAAAGGAATCCGTTGATGCATATATTGTGTTATTGAACAACGCAATCCGTGTTATGAATAAAATTTCTCTTAATGTTACTAAAATTTTTCAAAATTATAGGATATTTACTGACTCTGAATTAAAAAAAACCAATAAACCAGAATCCCCACAATCGGTAAAAATAAAAGATCCAAATATTTCAAAGGATCTAGTAAGTTTAGCAGATTCACTTAGTCCAACTTATGAATCACATAAACAATTCTGGAATAGTTTGGTTTCACTAGCTAGAGAATATTCAGGTTGGTCAGAAAAATTAGGATCAACCAGATTCTATGGATTGGATGCATCAGGAAATATAAAAAGTGCATACGAAAAAACAGTTAAAAAAATAGAATCGGAAATAGAATCATTGAAGAAAGCGGGAAATAATCAAAGCGAGCTTGATAAGAAAGAAGATGAACTCGATTCAATTAAGAATGCTTTAAGAAAGGAGATTCAAGAAAAGGACGTAAAGGGTATATTATTCACTAGAAAATTAGATGAAATTTTGACACTTTATATCAAAGCCATAGAAGCTTACAAAAATGGCGCAGTTCAGGAGCTTACCCAAATGGAAAATGAATCACAAGATGAGGGAAGAAGCAGATTAAATTCACTTACTGGAAAAACGATCAGAGCTTTAAAATCTACAAAATAATATGTCTATAATTAATTTTAGAGAATTTGAGGATAATTCAAGAATTCATGAATATAAGGACCCGGAAAAAGAAATAGATAAGGGTATTGGAGGTTGGTGGAATTCATCAAAAAAATTTTTCAAAGGAATTGGACAAGGAGCCCTGGATGGAACAGTTTTAGCAAGCAAACAGGACCCGGGAGAGGATATACCAGCTCTACTTTATTCGGCTGATATAGCTTTCAATAGTGTTTTGCAATTAGCATCCTCCATTAATAACGTTTTGACTTATCTTAGCGGTGATAGATTATCAAAAGCTAAATCCTCAGCATCGGAAGTTACTGGTTTCATTTCAAAAAGCCTTGATGAATTAAATTCAATAAGAGAAAATGGAAGGAATGTCTCTTCGTACTCGGGAGCTAAAGGTAAAATAGAACAGATCAGAAAACAGTTAGGAATCTATATGGGGAATAGACCTGGACAGCAGTCTTGGTTAGAAAAATGGACGAGAGAATTTATTGGAAAGGACAATGAAGAAATTCAGGCAAATGCTTTTCTAGAAGCTGGTAATGAATTTGAAACTAAAGCGGATTCCATAATATACGAACTAATGGGATTTTATAAGGAACAAGAAAAAATTGAAAAGAGAGAAATTCAAAACATAATTGCTGATGCAGTAGATTACATAACAGGAGGATCATCCACTAAACCACAAAAACCAAAGGACGAGAGACTTATCAATAAAGGAGAAGAAAATGTTCCTGATGTAGTAAGAGAATTCAGAAATAATCTAAATGCACTCTATATTGAAAATCGAGACGATCCTAAATGGTCCGAATTAGATGTGGATTGCGAAAATGAAGCGGCTTATCTTATTTCAGCTATAACCAAGGAGGATCCAAAGAAATATAAAGATAAAGAAGGATTCAAGGAACTTCAAAGAAAAGTTAAGAAAATTAAAGAGCTCCAACCAGTCGTAAAAAAGGTGCTATCTAAGGAAGTTATTAAACCTCCCAAAATATAGATCAACGTTAAATTTACGTTAAATTTAAAAAAAATTGAAACAAAAGGTCACTTACCCAACTAAGATAATTATCTAATTAGCTCCCCAGAGATGAATATATATATTATATATAGATATCTAAGAGCCCAAACTTTAAATTTAATATCCATATCTTACATTAGTCCCCAAATTTTAAATAATAAAATATAATAGATTAACACAGGCATAAACCCAATCTTAAATACAAATGAAATTAGAAAGGATTCCAACAAGGATCCTTTTTTATTATTCAATTCTAACGAAACAAAATCAATATTTTTCCATATTAATTATGTCAAAAAAACATTAAAAATATGGCTAGATCAAACACATCAGCAACCAAATCAACTGAAAAAATCGGTAGCTTTAACTTCCTAGATATGGATAAGGAGTTATCAAAAATTGCAGGGTTTGAAATGGGTTCCTTATTAACAACCAACACTTTTAGTGAGGTTGACGAATGGATACCGACCGGGAATTTCTTACTTAATGCGCAGATAAGTGGCTCTTTATTCGGAGGAGTAGCCAATAATAGATCATTTGGAATCATGGGTGATCCTGGGACTGGTAAATCCTTCTTCTGTTTAAATGTTGTTAGGGAGGCACAAAAAATAGGATATGATATAATTTATTGCGATAGTGAAGGAGCTATTGATAAATCAGGAGCTTTAAAATTTGGTATAGATCCAAATAAGCTAAGATATCAGCCGATCAAAACGGTTTCCCAATTTATGACTTTCATCAGCAATCTTCTTGAACTTGTAAAGAAGGCTAAATCAAAAGGTGAAAATCCTAAAATAATGGTGGTTGTTGACTCTTTGGGTATGTTAAGTACCGATAAAGAAATCGCTGATGCCTTAAAGGGACATAATGCAGCTGACATGGGAGCTAAAGCAAAAGAGCTAAGAAAACTATTTAGAGTTATAACACTTGATCTTACTGCAGCAAGAATTCCATTGATATGTACAAATCACGTTTATGCGGGAGGTGGATATGTTCCTACCAAAGAGAGCTCAGGTGGGGATGGTCCGGTATTTGCAATGTCTGTTGTGGCTTTTCTTTCTAAAGCTCAATTGAAGGATGGGTCAGGAACAAAAACAGGCATAGTAGTAACATCAAATCTTAAGAAAACAAGATTCACTATTCCCGAGCAAATAAAATTTCATATTTCTTTTTCCAATGGAATGAATCCATATGTTGGTTTGCAAGATTATGTTAGCTGGGAAGCTTGTGGAATAGAAAGAGGAAAATATGAGGAAGTAAAAACTCCGGATGGAAAGAAAGAAACAGTTTTCAAAC
>Ga0315901_10000562_pt1 | contig 55329 bp, 37 predicted proteins | sample LakEriMetagenome_10_FD_203761 | JGI IMG/M metagenome (GOLD analysis project Ga0315901, IMG submission 203761) | Freshwater fungal communities from buoy surface, Lake Erie, Ohio, United States - Buoy 2 MA116 | ecosystem: Environmental > Aquatic > Freshwater > Lake | place: USA: Lake Erie, Ohio... | reverse complement strand
CGATGCTCCGGAGCTCGCCGAGCAGTTCGAGCTTGCGGACCGTGGAGTCGGCCCGCTCCTCGAGCACGCCGTACGCCTCCCAGCGGTCCTCCGGGGTCGTGTCGCCACGGGCGACGACGGCCTCGGCGGCCCGTTCCGCGGCCCGGTCGAAGCCGGCATCGACGGACGTCACGAGCACGCCCCGCAACTGGTCGAGGTCGACCTTCGTCATGTCGAGGCGATGCCAGCGGAGCGGTGGCACGCTCTCGAGCGGCTTCTCCTCCACGATCGGCGTCGCGGGCGGCATGCCGAGCTGCTGGCGCACGGCCGTCCACGCGTCGGCGGCGTCGCGGCGGCGCGACGTGGCCTCGCCCTCGGTCACGAGCGCCTCGACGCGGCGGCCGCCCTCGGCGTCGGCCAGCGCCTGCCGCGGCGTCTTGCCGAGCAGTTCTGGCAGCGGTGTCTCGGGCCAGCGGTCCACGAACCGCGACCAGAGGGCGGCCTGCTGCCGGGCCATGAGCGTGTCGAACAGGCATGGGCTGCCGGCGGCCGGCGGTGCGGTCGGGGGCTCCGGGGCAGGCATGCGGAACTGGGCGCCCATGAGCCACGACGTCGGCGCCGTGGCGGGCATCCCCGCCGCCGCTTCCGCCCCCGTGAACGTGCAGCCGAGCAGCTGCTCGGCGATCGGCCGCGCCTCGGCCACGTCGGGGGCGAAGCCCTGCAGCACGGCCTCCGGTTCGCGGTCGGTCTGGCGGCCGAAGACGAGCAGCGAGGCGAGCATGCGGGCGGGGCGATCGCCGCCGGCCGCCGGCTCGTAGATCCGCCACACCGACCGTGGCGGCACGGCGCCCCGCGACACCCAGCTCGAGCGGTCGAACGGCGCCGTCTCGCAGCGGCTGTCGTGCCGGAGTTTGTCTTCGAGCAACTCCAGCGCGGTCGTGCCCTCTTCCCCGGTGCCCACGGCCAAGGCCGCGATCGCGGTCGCGAACGACACCAGCGGCGAGCGGTCGGGATCGGCCTCGGTTTCCAGCGCGATCGCCCGCCCCGTGGCCTCGATGGCATCGTCGTGCGGCACATCCCGCAGCTTCGCCACCGCCAGCCAGGCCTCCGCCGCCTCGAAGGGCCGGGCCAGCATCTCGCAGACCAGCGCGATGTTGGTGAACAGCTCCCGGCTTTCGCCCGCCACGCTCTTGAGGCTGCGGAACGTGGTCAAAGCCTTGGACAGCCGCCACTGGCGGGCATGCTCGAGTGCCGCGTCGAACTCCGGCCGCCAGGCCGCGTCGGCCGCGGTCGGCGCGAGCCGCACCTTCGTCCGCAGAGCGGGCGGCACGCCGGCCGAGCCGACGATCGCCGCCAACAGCCGCCGTTCCTCGTCCGAGCCGAGGCCACGGTCGATGAGCCACTCCACGATGCCCTGCGCGAAGCCGACGTGGCCGAGCTGGGCACCGGCCTGGACGAGCGTGGCCGCGATCCGCACGAGTTCGGGCGACACGTCGTGCCCCCCCTCGGTGCGGCCGGCGGCCAGGGCCGTGATCCGGGCCTTGTCGAACAGCGCCGCGGCCTCCTGCACGCGGCCGGCGACGGCGTCGGTGACGGCCGCCTGACCGAGGGCGAGCGGGTTCTCGGGATGGGCGGCGAGAAACGCCTGGCTCGACACGGCGGCCTCGGCGAACTGCTTGGTGCCGAGTTCCAGCTTCGTCCGCGTGGCCATGAGGCAGGGGCGGCCGGGATGTTTGTCGGACAGCCGCCGCACCTGGTCGAGGGCCGCCGAGATCTGGTCGCCCTCGATGAGCCGATCGAGTTGCTCGAGGTCGCCGACGAGGTCGGCGCAGCAGAACTTGATCTTCTTGCCGGTGCCTCCCGGGCAGGGGGCGTAGGTGTCGATCGCCATGAAAGAATCGGCTCCGGGGGGCGTGCGGCCCGCGGAAAACGCGGCTGCGGACCCTGAAATGTACCAGAGGGCACCCCTGGCGAAAGCGGCCGCGCGGCTTGCCCGCCTCGGCCACGGCCTGCATACTCCTGAACCTGCGAGCGAGGGCAGGCGGCCGGCGCGGCAGGGCCTCGCGCCATCTCCGCGAGGCGACCGGCGAACCATCACGCATTCGTCCCGTGCAGCAGCCGCGCATCCTGATCGTGGACTCCGAGGGCCCCGAGGGTCTGCCCTACGCGCGGCTGATCGCCCGGCTGCAGCCGCTGGAGGTCCGGGTCGAGACCTCGCTGGAAAAGGCCCTCGGCACGCTGGCCCGCGACTCCTGGGATCTCGGCGTCGTCACGGCGCGTTCGGGTCCGACGGCCGACGTGCTCTACGGCGCCCTCCACAAAGCCGACCCGCAGCTGCCGATGGTGGTGGTCGACCCACGACCGTCGGTGGACACGGCCCGCGCCTGTCTGCAGGCGGGCGCCGGCGACTACCTCGACATCGCCCGCACCGAGACGGATCTCGAGGACGCGCTCGTGCGGCTGCTCACGACGTCGCGGCGGCGGGCGGCCGAGGAGGTGCTGCGGCGGGCCGTCGAACGCCCCTATTCGTTCGACGACTTCCTGGGCGCGAGCCTGGCGATGCAGCAGGTGTATTCGATCATCGAGCGGGTGGCCGTGAGTTCCGTGGACGTGCTGGTCACCGGCGAGACCGGCACCGGCAAGGAGCTCGTGGCCCGGTCGATCCACAAGCGGAGCCGGCGCAGCCCGGGCCCCTTCGTTCCGGTCGACTGCGGCGCGATTCCCGACGCGCTGATGGAAAGCGAGTTGTTCGGCCATGAGCGCGGCGCGTTCACCGGCGCCGACGCCCGGCGGATGGGGCTCGTCGAGTTCGCCGACGGAGGAACGCTGTTTCTCGACGAGGTCGGCGAACTGCCGCTGCCCCTCCAGGCCAAGCTCCTGCGGGTGCTGCAGGAGCGGCGGGTGCGGCGGGTCGGAGCCCGGCAGGAAAACGCGGTCGACGTGCGGGTCGTCGCCGCGACGTCGCGAAACATCGATCAGATGGTGGAGCGGGGCGAGTTTCGCCGCGACCTCTTCTACCGGATCAACGTCGTGCGGATCGACCTGCCACCGCTGCGGTCGCGCGGGGACGACATCGGGCTGCTGGCCGAGTTCTTCGCCAACCGGGCCGCGCAGGAGATGGGCCGCCCGGTGGGCGGCCTGTCCACCGACGTCTACCAGATCCTCAAGAGCTACCACTGGCCGGGGAATGTCCGCGAACTGCAGAACGTGGTGCGGCGGGCGATCGCGATGACGCGTTCGCCGATGGCGGGCGTGGACGACCTGCCCGACGAGGTGGTGGCGGCGGCCGGCCGCGCGGCGGGCACGGAGGCGGGGGCCGTCGGCTTCTTCGCCCAGCGGGCCGAGCACGTGGCCCGCTTCGAGAAGCAGTATCTCGCCGACCTGCTGACCAGGCATTTGGGCGACGTGTCGGCCGCGGCCCGCGAGGCCCGGCTGCCTCGGGGCACGCTCTACCGGCTCATGAAGGGGCACGGCCTCGACGGCGCCTCGTTTCGAAAATAGCGCCGCGCCGGCGCGACAGCGCGGTTCGCGGCGGGAAAAACCGCACGGGGGTGGGCGGGGCCGCGGGGCGCCGCACCGGCGCGACGCGCCAGGAACGCGGAACGGCGTGAATCCCGCAGGTTTTCGTTTGGCACGGGACGTGCAGTTTCTTCGGCCGTCGGCCGCGACTCACGTCGGCCCTGAAGTCGATACCCGCTCCCAAGGAGACGAAACCATGAAGAAGATCGAAGCGATCATCCGACATTTCAAGCTCGAAGAGGTGAAGGACGCGCTCAACGCCCAGGGCGTGAAGGGCATGACCGTGACCGAGGTCCGGGGCTTCGGCCGGCAGAAGGGTCACACGGAGACGTACCGCGGCGCCGAGTACTCCGTCGACTTCCTGCCGAAGGTGAAGATCGAGGTGGTGGTGAGCGACGACGAGGCGCCGGCGGTGATCAGCAAGATCATGACGACGGCCCGCACCGGCCAGGTCGGCGACGGCAAGATCTTCGTGACGAACCTCGCCGAGGTCGTCCGGATCCGCACTGGCGAGACGGCCGCCGCCGCGATCTGATCGCTGTGGCCGCCGGGCCATCCAGGGCCGCGCCGGGTGACGGCACTGTCGTGCCGTCACCCGCGGGCCGATTGGCCTTGGGCTGCGGACGGGGTGTTTTTGGAAGTCGGCCGTGCCAGGGTGATCGTGCGTCGCAGGCCCGTGCTTGGGAACAGGAAGAAGCCCTCCTTGGTTCACTTCCGATGGCAGCGTCGCCCCGTTTCGCGAAGCCATTCCGCCATGGTCGATACCAAGCGAAAGCCCCCCCATCCGCCGAAGCTCACGAGCCTCGAGAGCCTGCGTCAGGCGGCCGAATGCCTCGAGACCCTCGCCCATCCGCACCGGCTCTGCATCCCCGAAGTCGCCGCGAACCGGCGTGCCCGCCTAGGATTCATCACGCTCCCGCCGTCGATCACCCTTGTCGACAACGTATCGCCAGATCGCGACACATGCCCATTCCAGTCCCTTTCCTGACCCCCCGGAGGCTGTTTCCATGATCGCCACCATTTCTCCCGCGCAGCTCGCCGACCTGCGCCGCAAAGGGGAAAAAATCACCCTCATCGATGTCCGCACGCCGGCCGAGTTCGGCGAAGTGCACGTCGATTTCGCCCACAACATCCCGCTCGACCGGCTCGACGCGCAGGCCGTGACGGCCCTCAGCGGCGGCGGGCCCGCCTACTTCGTCTGCAAGTCGGGTGGCCGCAGTCAGAAGGCCTGCGAGAAGATGCTCGCCGCGGGCCTCAAGGACGTGATCAGCGTCGCAGGGGGAACGGCCGCCTGCGAGACCGCCGGGGTGCCGGTGGTGCGCGGCCGCAAGGTGATGTCGCTCGAACGGCAGGTGCGGATCGCCGCGGGCGCGCTCGTCGCCGTCGGTGCGGCGCTGGCCGGCTTCGGCCCCGAGGCGCCGATCAATTGGCAGGCGATCGGCGCGGGCCTGGCCGGCTTCGTGGGCTGCGGACTCGTGTTCGCCGGGATCACCGACACCTGCGGCATGGCGATGCTGATCGCGCGGATGCCATGGAACCAGGCCTGCCGCACGGCCACCACCTGCTCACGTTAGCAGGCTGTCAGCGGAGACACCGCCATGAAGATCCAGCAGTACTACCTCGCGTGCCTGTCCCACGCGTCGTACATGATCACCGACGACAAGACGAAGACGGCCGCGGTGGTGGACCCCCAGCGTGACATCGACCAGTACCTCGCCGCCGCCCAGGCCGGCGGGTATTCGATCAAGCACGTGTTCCTCACGCACTTCCACGCCGACTTCATCGCCGGCCACATCGAACTCCGCGACACGGCGGGGGCGACGATCCACCTCGGCCGGCGGGCGGAGGCGGAGTTCTCGTGCGTGAAGATGAAGGACGGCGACGTCGTCGAGTTCGGCGACGTGAAGCTCGAGATCATGGAGACGCCGGGGCACACACCCGAGGGCATCTCGATCCTCGTCTACGATCTGGCGACGAGCCGTACGGAACCGCTGGCCGTGCTCACCGGCGACACGCTCTTCATCGGCGACGTGGGCCGGCCCGACCTCCTGGCGAGCGTGGGCGTGACCGCCGACGAACTGGCCGACATGCTCTACGAGAGCATCACGAACAAGCTCGTGAAGCTGCCCGACGCCACGCTCGTCTATCCGGCCCACGGGGCCGGCAGCATGTGCGGCAAGAGCCTGTCGAAGGAGACCGTTTCCACGATCGGCGAGCAGAAAAAGTTCAATTACGCCCTCCAGCCGATGAGCCGCGAGGAGTTCAAGAAGATCGTCACGGCCGATCAGCCGGAAGCGCCGGAGTACTTCGTGCACGACGCGATCCTGAACCGGCAGGAGCGGGTCTCACTTGACGAAGCGATGCGAAAGACGCTCAAGCCGCTCTCGCTCGACGAGGTGCTTGCGGTCGGACGATCCGGTGGCCAGCTCCTCGACGTCCGCGATGGCATCGATTTCGAAGGGGGGCACCTGCGGGGATCCCTCAACATCGCCTTGAACGGCAAGTACGCCACGTGGGCCGGATCGATGCTCTCCCACGATGCGCCGATCGTGGTGATCGCCGCGGAGGGAGGTGAGGAAGAGGCCGTGATGCGGCTCGGCCGCATCGGCTTCGACAACGTGGCCGGCTACCTCGCCGGCGGCATGAACGCCCTCGCCGCTCGTGACGATCTCGTCGAGCGGACGGAACGGATCACCGCGCCAGCCCTCGCCGAATGGCTCGCGGGCAAGCGGCCCGACGCCGGCGCGGCACCGACCGTCGTGGACGTGCGCAGCGAGGCGGAGCACGCGGGCGGGCATATCGAGGGGAGTCTCAACATTCCGCTTCCGCATCTCGACGAGCGGATCGGCGAGATTCCGGCCGGCCGGCCCGTGGCCGTGCACTGCGAAGGCGGCTACCGCTCCGCGATCGCCGCCAGCCTGCTGCAGAAGCTGGGCCGCCGCGACGTGCACGACATCGTCGGCGGCTACAAGGCCTGGCGGGCCGCGAAGCTGCCCGCATAAAAAAGAGCTGCCGCCCCACGAGGGGGCGGCAGCCGTAGGAACCATTTGGTGGGCTGCATCAACGGCAGGCCCGTCGACTCGCCGCTATCGGCGCAGCCCTCCGGTACAGTCTTGCGTCACTAGACCACCTCCTTTCGCTACAGGAATCCCAGCCGTCACGATCACTGCGAGATCGCCGCCGGGCGGTTCTCTCCCCGGCCGTCGCCGGGGAACGACAACCAGATTATAGGCGGTCCGCCGTTTCCGACCGTCGCTCCGGCCGAGGCTCTTGATCCATGGGAAGAAGTGTCGTTCTTGCCGGCGCCGCCCGCTGCCCGCGGTGCAGCCTGCCGCCGCGGTGGTGCACCTGCGACCTCCTGCCGCCCGTGGAGACGCCACTCGCCGTTCACGTGCTGATCCATCGCGGTGAACGGTCGAAGCCGTCGAGCACCGGCCTGCTCGTCGCCCGGGCCGTGACCGCCGCCACGTGCCACGTCTATCAGCGCGAAACCCGCTTCCACCCCGCCACCGGCTTCTCCACCGACACACTCGCGCCCGGCCGCGAGCTGTGGATCCTGCATCCCGGCGGAGACCCGCTGCCCGATGCGGTCGCGGCGACCGCCGACAGCCGGCGCGGCGGCATCGCCGCCTTGCTCCTCGACGGCACGTGGCGGCAGGCCGGCGAAATGCTGCGCAGCGTCGAGGGCCTGGGGCGGTGCGTCCGGCTGCCCGAGGCCCGCCCCGAGCCGAGCCGCTACTGGCTCCGCGACCAGCCGTCGCCGCTGCAGCTCTCCACCGCCGAGGCGCTGATGGGCATGCTCCACGCCATCGGCGCGCAGGAGGCGGAGCGCCGGCTGCAACTGCACTTCGAGCTGCACGTCTACGCGACGCTCCGCGCCCGTGGTCGCCGGGAAATGGCGGAGCGCTACCTCGGACATTCACCGCTGCTCGCCGCGGCGCCGGATGCGCTCGCGGTTCTGCACGCCCGGTAGTCACGCCAACGCCATCCTGTTCCGCGGCCGGCGGCAATCGCGTCGCGCGTGTCATACGGCGGCCAAACGATCGCTTTCCGCCGCCGCGCGGCCGATACTATGCAACGTGGACTTCGTCGCGTCGGAGGCTGCGGGTATGCAGAGCATCGTTCATCTTGATCGGGCCCGGGCCCAGGAACTGGTGACCGGCGCGGAGCGGGCCGCGGTGATCGACGGTCGAGGCCGACTCGCCTTCGACCGTTCCGATCCGCTCCTCGCCGCCACGCATGGCCGGCTGACGCTCGCGCCGCCGACTGGGCCGGACGCGCCGCGCACGGCAATCGGCCGCTACCAGACCAGCCTGCGGCTCCCCGGCGTGCGGCGACTCCCCCTGTCGATCGCCCGCGAGCTGGCCCGGCACCGCGGGCACCTCTTCATCGACGACGTCGCCAGCATCACCGACGCGGTGGCCGATGCGCTGGCGTGCCACGAGGGAGGCTGTCTTTCGCTCGCCGGCCTGCGATCCCTCTCGGCCGCCGCCGCCGCTGCCCTCGGCCGGCACGGCGGCGATCTGTTTCTCAACGGCGTGCAGACGCTCCGGGCAGCGGCAGCCCAAGGCCTGGCCCGTCATCGGGGACGGCTGTCCCTCGACGGACTCGACCGACTGTCGAGCAGGGCCGCCGCGGCGCTGGCGCTGCACGGCGGCGATCTCACGCTCGACGGACTGCCGGTGCTGCCGCCGCGGGTCGCCAGGCACCTGGCCCGCTACCGTGGCGCGATGCACTTCCACGGCCTGACCGCCCTGTCGGACGGTGCCGCAGAGGCGCTGGGCGGCCGGCAGGGCCACCTCTGTCTGAAGAATGTGCGCCATCTCTCGCCCCGACAGGCACAGCGGCTCGCCAGCCACACGGGCGAACTGCACCTCTACGAGGTCGCCGTCACCGACGGCCTGGCCGACGCCCTCGGACGCCACGAGGGCGCGCTGCTGATCCATGTGCCCGACGATCTCCCGCACCATCGGCTCGAGGCCCTCCTCCAGCACCGCGGGCCGCTTGAATTGTCAGGCATCGCGACGCTCGACGAGCGGCGGGCACGGGCGCTGGCGGCGCAGCCCTTGTGGCGCGGCATCGAGGGGCTTTCGTACCTGGGCCTCGGCCGCGTCAACCGGCTGACTCCCGCCGCGGCGGCGATCCTGGCCACGCACCGCGCCGGCGGCCTGGCGCTCAACGGGCTGCGGACGCTGACCGCCGACGTGGCCCGCGAACTGGTCAGGCATCCGCTCCTCGCGCTGGACTGCGTAGAGCGGGTGAGCGACGAGGTCGCCGCGGTCCTTGCCACCCACGCCGGCGTGACGCTCGCGGTCCGCGGCATCACGCAGATCGGCGCGGCGGCACTCGCACGACTCAAGGACAACCCCGGCATCGAGTTGTCGGGCCGCTTCTATGAGGAGTAGCCAGGGGGTGGGGGCGGGCCTGTGCCGCGCCGGCAATCAACGGCCGGCGGGCGCGGGCTGCTCGTTGCCCGCCGGAACGAGCACGCTCCGCGTGCCGTCGGGAATCTCGAGTTCACCACCGGCCGGCACCACGCCACCAGCGGCGGTGGCCCGCGGCTGCGGCAGCGGCGCGGGAATCGGCTCCACGGCGAGGGCCGCAGGCGGCTGCGCGACGGGAGCCGGCTGCTGGGCTGCAGCCGGTGGCTGCGCGGGCTTGGCAGCCAAGGGCTGAGCCGGGACTGCCGCGGCGGGGGGCGACTTGACCAGCGGCGGCGCCGCGATCGCCGGCCCCACGCCCGGAGTCACGGTGACGACCGGCGCGGGCGCGACGTCGGCCGGCATCGCCAGCCGGCGACGGACGCGGCCGGCGGGGCCGACCACAATCGCCGGACCGCCGGGCGCGATCGGCACTGCCAACAGCGGATTGGGCCGCAGCGGGCCGCCCGGCGGAATCACGGCCGTGCCGGGGGGTGGGGCTGGGAGCACGCCTCGCCGAGCGAGACGGCGGGCCGGAGATGCCGTCGCATCGGCCGCGAAAGCCGCCAGGGAAACGACCGCCGCCACGATCACGACGGCCCGAACGCGGAGTGGGAACATGTGTCTGCTCCTGCGAGGCTGGCGGCACGGCCGCGCCACCGACGCTGCAGTGTAACGGGAAGGGGAAATGCAGCCCATTCCAGGAACCGGTCGGCCGCGGCGGGGTCCGGAAGCCGTCCATCGATACCCCGTGCCCTGCCGCCACGCCCGGCCGTCGCCGTCGTTGACGTCCCCCGATCACGAACGTAGATTCGACGCGATTTTCGCGGGATTCACCGCGCTGATTCGCTCGTGACACCTCCTCCTCTCGAAAGGGCTCCACGCTCCCATGGCCACCTCCCTCGGAAAGAAGTCCGCCAAGAAGTCCGCCAAGAAGTCGGGAGGCGGGGGCAAGCCGGGCCGGATGATCTATTCCTTCGGCGCCAAGAAGTGTGACGGCGACGGCACGATGAAGCCGCTCCTCGGCGGCAAGGGGGCCAACCTCGCCCAAATGACCAAGATCGGGCTGCCGGTGCCCCCGGGCTTCACGATCACCACGCAGGTCTGCATCGACTACTACAAGAACCACAAGAAGTTCCCCAAGGGCCTCGAGGAGGAGGTCGCCTCCGCCATGAAGCTCATGGAGAAGGAGACGGGGAAGAAGTTCGGCGATCCGAAGAACGCCCTGCTCGTCAGCGTCCGCTCCGGGGCCCGCGACAGCATGCCGGGCATGATGGACACGATCCTCAATCTCGGCCTCAACGACGAGACCGTGAAAGGTCTGGCCGAAGCCACCGGCAATCCCCGCTTCGCCTACGACTCCTACCGCCGCTTCATCCAGATGTACGGCGACGTGGTGATGGGCGTGCAGAAGCGGCACGAGAACGAGCACGACCCCTTCGAGGAGACGATGGAGGGGCTCAAGCACCAGCTCGGAATCCACGACGACACCGACCTCACCGAGGCCCACCTCCGCGAGCTGATCAGCCGCTACCTGCGGCTCATCAAGGAGCGGACCGGCAAGACCTTCCCGCAGGAGCCCTTCGGGCAGCTGATGGGCGCCGTGGGCGCCGTGTTCGGCAGCTGGATGAACGAGCGGGCGATCCTCTACCGCCGCAAGTACAAGATCCCCGACGAATGGGGCACGGCCGTCAACGTGCAGAGCATGGTGTTCGGCAACATGGGCGACGACTGCGCCACCGGCGTGGCCTTCACCCGCGACCCGGCCACCGGCGAGGACGTCTTCTACGGCGAGTATCTCGTCAACGCCCAGGGCGAGGACGTGGTGGCCGGCGTGCGGACGCCGAAGCCCGTGGCCGAGATGGCCCACGAGCCGATGTTCGCCGGCACCTACAAGCAGCTGGAGAAGGTCCGCCAGACGCTGGAGAAGAAGTTCGGCGACGTGCAGGACTTCGAGTTCACCGTCGAGAAGAAGAAGCTCTACATGCTGCAGACGCGGCACGGAAAGCGGACGGCGCTGGCCTATGTGAAGATCGCCCACGACATGGTCAAGCAGAAGCTGATGACCGCGGAGCACGCGATCCAGTCGGCCGACCCCGACGCCCTGTCGCAGCTCCTCGCCCCGATCTTCGACCGCCACGACTACGAGGCGGCCAAGAAGAGCGGGCGGGTGCTGACCACCGGCCTGCCCGCCGGCCCCGGTGCCGCCACCGGCCAGCTCGTGTTCTCCGCCGCCAAGGCCGAGGAACTCGCCCACAAGGGGGTGAAGGTGGTGCTGGCCCGCGTGGAGACGTCGCCCGAGGATCTCCGCGGCATGATCGCCGCCGAGGGCATCCTCACCAGCCGCGGCGGTGTGTCCAGCCACGCGGCCCTCGTCGCCCGGCAGATGGGCAAGGTGTGCGTGGCCGGTGCCGGCGCGATCCAGATCGACTATGCCGCGGGCACGCTCAAGTGCGCCGGGCAGACGCTCCGCGAGGGGGACGCGATCTCGATCAACGGCTCGACCGGCGAGGTGTTCGCCGGCGGCATCAAGACGGCCGACAGCGAGCTCAAGCAGGTGCTGATCGCGAAGACGATGAAGCCCGGCGACTCGGAGGTCTTCCAGTACTACGACTTCATCATGAAGCTCGCCGACAAGCACCGGAAGCTCGGCATCCGCACCAACGCCGACACCCCGGAGCAGGTGCGGCACGCGATCGCCTTCGGTGCCGAGGGCATCGGCCTGACGCGGACGGAGCACATGTTCTTCGAGGGCGACCGCATCGACGCCATGCGGGAGATGATCCTCGCCGAGAACGAGTCCGCCCGCCGCGAGGCCCTCGCCAAGCTCCTGCCCTACCAGCGGGACGACTTCGAGGGCATCTTCCGGGCCCTCGAGGGGCGGCCGGCGACGATCCGCTTCCTCGACCCGCCGCTGCATGAGTTCGTGCCGCACGACGAGAAGGCCCAGGCCGACCTGGCCAAGAAGCTCCGCCTCCCGGTGGAGACGGTCAAGGCCCGTGTCCACGCCCTGCACGAGTTCAACCCGATGCTCGGTCACCGCGGCTGCCGCCTCGGCATCAGCTATCCGGAAATCTCCGAGATGCAGGCCCGCGCGGTCTTCGAGGCTGCGGCCAAGGTGCAGAAGGACGGCGGGAAGGTGAAGCCCGAGATCATGATCCCGCTCGTCGGCTTCAAGAAGGAGCTCGACAACCAGGTGGACATCGTCCACCGGGTGGCCGAGCAGGTGCAGAAGGAGACGGGGCAGAAGATCAAGTATCTCGTCGGCACGATGATCGAGATCCCGCGCGGCGCGCTGACGGCCGACGAGATCGCCGAGACGGCCGAGTTCTTCTCCTTCGGCACCAACGACCTCACCCAGACCTGCCTGGGCATGAGCCGCGACGACATGGGCTCGTTCCTGCAGAAGTACACGGAGGAGGGCATCTTCAAGGCCAACCCGTTCGCGTCGATCGACGCCTCCGGCGTGGGTCAGCTGATGCAGATCGCCGTCGAGAAGGGGCGGAAGAGCCGCCCGGACATCAAGCTTGGTATCTGCGGCGAGCACGGCGGCGATCCCCACTCGGTGGTCTTCTGCCACCACGTGGGGCTCGACTACGTGAGCTGCTCGCCGTTCCGCCTGCCGGTGGCCCGGCTGGCCGCCGCCCAGGCGGCCCTCGGCAAGACGTACTGACTTCACGCCCGCCGGGCCATCCATGGCCCCGGCGGGCTTGGGCCGGCGTGGTCGCAGCCAAGGTGCGACCAGCCGGCCGGGCGATCGCACCTCCGGGCGACCGTGGCCGCCGCGGAGCGGCGGCCCTGTAGCGGCGGTCTCTGACCGTCGAATCCGGCCTGCGGCCGCTGCGTGCCGGGGTCTTCTGTAGCGGCGGTCTCTGACCGTCGTGCCCCGCTGCCGGGAAGCCCGAATCGCAAGATGAGGGAATACGCGTCGATCCACCGGAAGCCGATCCGCATTCCCTCGGCTCACGCCTCGGGCTTCAAGGGCACGGGGGGGGGCGCAACCTCGGCGCAACGACGATGCTCTCCCCTGTAGCGGCGGTCTCTGACCGTCGTGCCCCGCTGCCGGGAAGCCGGAGCCGTCTGGAAGACGACATCGGCCCGCGCCCATCCCATCGGGAGGCGCGATAGAGTGTCGCCATGGAAGCCCTGACCCCCGAAGCCTGGCGGCTGGCGGCGATCGTCGCCGTCGTCGTCGTCCTGTGGTGCACCGAGGCACTGCCCCTGGCGGTCACGGCGCTGCTCGGGGCGGCGGCCTGCGTGCTTCTCGGCGTGGCCCCGGCCAAGGAGGTGTTTCGGCCCTTCGCCGACCCGCTGATCTTCCTGTTCATCGGCTCGTTTCTGCTCGCCGAGGCGATCCGCCTGCATCGCCTCGACCGGCGGCTCGCCTACGCGGTGCTCGCCGTCCCCTGGGTGGGCGAGAAGCCCGTGCGCATGCTCGCCGCCGTGGCGGTGGTGTCGGTTGCCATCAGCGCGTTCATCTCCAACACCGTCACGGCGGCGATGATGGTGGCGATCGTATCGGGCATCCTGGCCGCGATCGACGAGGCCGCCGCGGAGACCGGTCGCCGCCCCGATCCGGCCTTCGCCACGGGGCTCCTGCTGTGCGTCGCCTTCGCGGCGTCGATCGGCGGCCTCGCCACGCCGATCGGCACACCCACGAACCTCATCGGCCTGCGGTTCATCGCCGACGAGCTCGGCGTGTCGATCTCCTTCGTCGGCTGGTGCGCGATCGGCCTGCCGATCGTGGTCGTGATGACCACGATCACCGTGCTCGTGCTCGGCCGCCTCTTCCCGGCTGGCGTCGTGCGGCTCGACGGCGTGTCGGCCTACGTCGCCGCCGAGCGGGCGCGACTCGGTCCGTGGACCACCGGGCAATGGTCGACCGCACTGGCCTTCGCCGCGACGGTGGTGATGTGGATGGTGCCGGGGTTCCTGCTGGCGGCGTTGGGTCCCGACCACGAGATCTGCGCGTGGCTCAAGGATAGGCTCCCCGAGAGCGTGGCCGCGATCATCGGCGCGGCGCTGCTCTTCGTCCTGCCCGGTGGCAACGGCCGCCGGGCCCTGGCCTGGCACGACGCCCGCATCGATTGGGACGTGGTGCTCCTGTATGGCGGCGGCATCGCCCTGGGTGAACTGTGCTTCAGCCAGGGACTCGCCGGGGCGGCCGGCAGGGCGATCACCGGCTGGATCCCGACGGGCGCATGGGCCGGCACGCTGCTCGTGGTGGCGGCGGCCATCCTGGCGGTGTTCACCAGCGAGTTCACGAGCAACGTCGCCAGCGCCACCATGGTCGTGCCCGTCGTCATCGCCCTGGGCCAGGCCGTGGGGGGCGACGCCCTCGTCGCCGCCTTGGCGGCCACCTTCGCGGCCAGCCTGGGCTTCATGATGCCGGTCAGCTCGCCGTGCAACGCGATCGTCTACGGCACCGGCCGGATCCCGCTGCGGGCGATGATGGCCGGGGGTGTGATCCTCGACCTGGTCGGCCTGGCGGTGATCGTCACCGTGATGCTCGCGGTGGCCCGGATCTGGTGAGGCGGCCGCCGCACGACCGGCGCCACCCGCACCACCCCACCCGGCGGCACGACCGCTGAATCCCGGCCGCCCGGCACGACGAAATGAACGCCGAGGCGGGTGTGTGCCCGCCCCTCGCCCGAGCAGCCTGTCAGAGGAGCCCATCCGGTGCGCATCATCCGTCGCGGCCTCGTCGCCGCCCTCGCCGTCGCCGCGTTCTCGTCGATCGCCACGATCCGGGAAGTGTCCGCGCAAGAGACGGTCATCATGGAAGGTGCCGCGCCGGGGTCCGATTGTGGCTGCAAGGGCGTCCAGCGGCCGCCATGGCACGGGAGCGTGAGGGGGCCAGCCTGCGGGCCGGCACATGCCCCTCACGGAGGCATGTTCCACGCGAACCCGTGCGGGCAACTGCACGTGCGTCAGCAGTTGCACGCGACGGGAGCGACCTTGCCGTCGCTCTTTCCGCGGCTGCACACGTGGTGCGCCGAGGGCTACATGCCCACTCCCCGGCCGCTGGCCCTGCCCCGGTGCCATCACTGCGGCATGCCGATCGAAGGCCCCGGCATGTGACCGGCCCTCGAAGCCGCCGACCGTGAGCCGCATGATCGCGGCCGCCCGGGCAAGCGGCAGGCCGACACCGGGATTTCGGTTCCTGATCCGGCCGTGAAAAAATCCGGCCCGGGGCGGCAGGGCCGCCCCGGGCCGGCATGAAACGCGTGCCGTCGATCAGACGATCACTTGCTCATCTTGGTGAGCGTCTCGATCATCGGCGTGACGACCGGGCCGAGCACATCCTTCACGCCCGGGATCGCCATCACCTTCTCGACGATCTTGCCGAGCAGGCCGAGGTTGTCGGCGATCACCTTGGCGAACGCCGGCTTCTCGTCGGCCGGCAGCTTGCCCGCCTCGGTCTCGAGCGTGGACAGCAGCGGGCCGAACTTCTCGAACTCCGGCACAGCGGCCTTGGCCGAGGCCTCGTCGGTCACGCCGGCGAGGGTCTTGCCCAGACCGGTGAACAGGCTCCCCGCGACCTTGCCGGCCTCGAGGAACCGCGGATCGATGGCGATCGTCTCGGTGACGGTGTCGACGAGATTCTTGCCGGCCTTCTCGATGACTTCCGTGCGATCGACGACGACCGGGCCGTTCTTCACGACATCCTCGCGGACGGCGACGGCACCATCACCGGCCTTCTTCTGGTTCTGATTCCAGAGGTAGTAGCCGACGCCCAACGCCCCGAGTACGAGCAGGGGGAGGAGCCAGCCGGGCATGCCCGCCTTCTCCTCGGCGTGGGAGTGACCGTGGCTGCGGGCCGGCTCGCTCGGCCGGCCGCCCGAGACGGCGCCCAGGGCGAGGTCGGGCAGCGAGAATCCCTTGGGCAGCCCGCCACGGATGTTCGCCGACTGTTCGGAGAACAGCCGCGAGAGGCCCGCCGCGTCGGGCTTGCCGCTGAACTGCTTGGCCACCATGCCGAGCACGATCGGGGCCAGGTAGGTGAGGAGCGTCTTCATGATGCCCGGCTGCATGCCGGCGAACGAGGCCAGCGCGCCGACCAAGCTCTGCAGGTTGTTGCCGCCACCGAGCAGCGACCCGAGGAGGTTGCCGCCCAGGCTGCCGAGGCCCGAGGCCTGGCTACCGCCGAGCGCCCCGGCGAGGTTGCCGAGCATGCCCAGGTCGAGCCCGCCCATGGCCTTGGCGAGCTGGTCGGCACCGCTGTTGGTCGCAGCCAACTTGGAAAACACGTTGAGCAGAGCCGGGACCGCCGCCGTCGTGGCCGACTTGGTCTGCGACTCGTTGGCGCCGATCAGACCGCTGAGCTTGCCGAGCACGTCGCCCGACGAAAGCTGACCGGCAATGAGGTCAACAAGATTCATCACTCGTCTCCAGAAGGAAGGAAAAGGACAAGGAAATCGAAACCCGAAAACTGCACAGTGAATCGCACCGGATCGCTATTGTCCCGTCTTCCCTGACGAGCGGCACCGAAATCCTCCCGGTGCCCGACATCAACCGGCCCGGCATTCCCGGACAGGCTTTGTAGATGGAGATCGGGGCGGCCGCAAGGAACCGGCATCCGCCGCCCGCGAGCCGCGCATCGCCGCACGGCTCACCAGTAGACGTAGTGCAAGAACCGCTCCCGATCGGCCGGCGGAAGGTCGTCGATTCGCGGCACCACCCAGCGGTTTTCCTCCGTGTCCACGAGCATCTTGCCGGCGGAGCCGAAGTCACTCACCTGGCTCTGCGTCCAGCGGGTGGTGAACGCGCACCGGCCGACGTCGCTCTCGACGTCGAAGTCGAGATAGCCGTGGGCGAGCTTCACGTCGTGCACGCGGCGGATGCTCCGCACCAGCGCCCGCCGCCGCAGCGCCGCGCGGACGACCTCCTGATCCGCCTCCGGCCAGGCCGCGAGGTCGCGGAGCATCCCGATCTCGATCTCCTCGCCCGCCTCGCTCCAGCCACGCACGGAGAGGTAGGCCTCGGGATGCGACGCCGGAAAGGTGCGCACCACGAACAGGCCCGCGGCCTCCGGGGCGGTGCCCTCCGCCGCCCACAGCTCGATCCGCTCCTGGGGGCCGATGCGAAAGCGATGCCCGGCCGGATCGAGCCAGACGATGCCGGGTGCCGGCGCCGCGGCAGCCGCGACGGCTTCCTCCTGCGCCGGCGACCGGGCGGCCTCGTCTTCGACCAGCAGCGTGTCCACCGTCGGCTGCTTCGAGACCTGCGTCTGGATGCGGACGAGGCGGGCGTAGATGCCGTCGGCGGCCAGCAGTTCGGCATGCGTGCCCTGCTCGACCAGCCGGCCCCGGTCGAAGGCCAGGATCCGGTCGGCGTTGCGGAGCGTGGAGAGGCGGTGGGCGATGGCGATCGTGGTCCGGCCCTTCACGAGCACGGCGAGCGCCTCCTGGATGCTCTTTTCGGCCTCGGCGTCGATGTTGCTCGTGGCCTCGTCGAGCACCAGCACCCGCGGGTCGTAGAGCAGCGTGCGGGCGATCGAGAGCCGCTGTTTCTCGCCGCCGGAGAGCCCCGCCCCGTGCTCGCCGAGGAGCGTCTCGTAGGCCAGTGGCTGGCGGCAGAGAAAATCGTGGGCCCCGGCGGCCTTGGCGGCGGCCAGCCCTTCCTCGATCGTCGCCTGCGGCCGGCCGTAGGCGAGGTTCTTCCAGATCGTGCCGCGGAAGAGAAACGATTCCTGGAACACGATGCCGAGCTTCTCACGCAGGTCGCGCATCGCGAGGTCGCGAATGTCGTGGCCATCCACGAGGATCCGCCCCTCCTGCACGTCGTGAAACCGGGCGAGCAGGCTGACGAGCGTGGTCTTGCCCGATCCGGAACGGCCGACGATGCCGACCATCTCGCCCGGGGCGACCGTGAACGAAACATCGTGCAGCACCGGCTGGTTCCGGTCGTAGCCGAAGGTCACGTTCTCGAAGCGGATCGCGCCGCGGACGTCGTCCCACGGCTCAGGTGCCGCCGGCTCGGCGATCAAGGCCGGCGTGTCGAGCAGCTCCAGCACCCGCTTGCTCCCGGAGAGGAAGCTCGTCAGCCAGGTGGTGAAGTTCGACAGCGCGCCCAGCGGCGCGTAGAACATCGCCAGGTAGGCGAGGAAGGCGATCAGTTGGCCGAGCGTCATGCTGCCGCCGAGCACGTCGCGGCCGCCGACGTACCACACGATCAATCCGCCGAGCCCGAACACGATCTGCATCGAGGCGGCGTAGGTCGTGTTCGTGTGCTCGACCCACTCCCGCCAGCGGCGCAGATGGTCGCTGGCGCCGTGGAAGCGATCGCTCTCCCGCGGCTCCTGGGCGAACGCCTTGACCACGCGGATGCCGGACAGCATCCCGGAGAGCGTCGCCATCTGCTTGCTGGAGGCGTCCCACAGGCGGTAGTGCCGCGGATAGACGTGCCGCCAGAAGATCCAGGAGCCGAGGATCACCAGCGGCACGGGGATCAGCGTGTAGAGGGCGAGCTTCGGATTGATCCACACGAGCATCGCCCCCACGCCCACGAGCTGCACGATCTGCAGGAGGAAGCCCCCCGTGATCTGGTGCATGAGCCCGTGCAGCACCTCGCTGTCATGGGCCACGCGGCTGATCATCGAGCCGACCTGGTGCCGGTCGTAGTAGGCGACCGACAGGCTCTGCAGCTTCCGCACCATCTCGTCGCGGAGCGTGGCGGTGAGGCCGGTGCCGATCGCCGTCGCCAGCCGGCCCTTGAGCACGCCGACGACCGAAAGCAGGACCCGCGAGAACGCCAGCGCCAGCACGACCACGAGGAGGGCCGTGCGGAAATCGGGCCCGGCCGCGGCCGCGCCTGGCAGGCCGTCCCGGGCCGTGGCCGAGAGAATCTCGTCCACCATGTATTGCTGCAGCTTCGGCGGCACCAGCTCCGCGACCACTCCGAGCAGCGTGAGCCCGCACAACAGGATGGCACCCCGCGTGTAGGGTGCGAGCAGCTCGCCCACGCGGCGCAGGATCTGGCCCTTCTGCATGCACCGCGGGCAGGAATCCTCCTGGTTGGCGAGCCGCAGCCCGCAGGAGTCGCAGCGGGGCGGATCGAGCGGCCCGTCGAGCGTGGCCAGGTCGCAGGGTTCCCCCGCCACCAAGGCCGTCCGCGACCGTTCCAGCAGCCGCGCGATCTTGTGGAACCGGTTGGCCAGGGCGTTGGAGTAGCGGACGACGTCGATCCACGCGCCTTCGGCCTTCACCTGGAGCGTGCCGCCCCCGAGCCCCGCCGTCGTCCGCACCTCCGCGACCGTCGGCCAGTCCACCGCGCGGAGGACGATGCCGTCGGCCAGGGCCGCGATCCGGTCGCGGGTCACGACGAGTCGCTCACGGGCCGGAGCGCCGTCGAGCGCCACGTCGGTGTCGATGGCCAGCAGCGGCCCGTTGACCGGCGTCGATGGCGGAGCATTGCCGCGGTCCGGGCCCCCGGCCGCCGTGAAGCCGGGCCGACCGGGCGACAGCGTCGCGGCCCCGCCCGAAGGCTCACGATCCTGGACGGCAGAGTTGGAAATCGCAGTGTCCTTCACGAGCCCGGTGGCGGCGGCTGCCACCCCCGGCCGACAAAGAGTCCGAAATTGGGATACGCATGTCGATGGGGCCGGGTTCGCCGGCCCGTGGCCTACGCCTCGAGGCGTGCGGAACCGCCACCGCGCGGCCCAAGACCCGGATTCGCATGCCTGGAGGCGTGCGCCACGGGGAGAGTTCCAGTTTCGGGCCGATTGTGCCGATAATCCGGGTGGCGCGGACTGCGCCGGCAGGTGCCGGCCTCCCCCGCACCGTTCTCGGAGAGGGAAGCCCCATGGTCACGACGAAGCTGCCGTCCGGCATCCGCGAAGACATCACCCAGTGCATCGGCCGCACGCCGCTGGTCCGCCTGCGGCGGGTCACCGAAGGCTGCGTGGCCACGGTCGCGGGCAAGATCGAGAACATGAACCCGCTGTGGAGCGTCAAGGACCGGATCGCCTGCGCGATGGTCGACGCCGCGGAGCGCGACGGCCGCATCGGCCCCGACACCGTGATCATCGAGCCCACCAGCGGCAACACCGGCATCGGCCTGGCCTACGTCTGCGCCGCCCGCGGCTACAAGCTCCGCGTCACGATGCCCGAGAGCATGAGCCTGGAGCGGCGGCGGATGCTCAAGGCGCTCGGCGCGGAACTCGTGCTCACGCCCGCAGCCGAGGGCATGCCCGGCGCCGTCCGGCATGCCGAGGAGATCACCCACTCGAGCAGCCAGTTCTTCATGCCGCAGCAGTTCAAGAACCCGGCCAATCCCGAGGTTCACCGCCGCACGACCGCGGAGGAGATCTGGTCCGACACCGAGGGCCAGGTCGACGTCGTCGTCTGCGGCGTGGGCACCGGCGGCACGATCACCGGCGTCGGCGAGGTGCTCAAGGCGAAGAAGCCGGGCCTGAAGGTCGTGGCCGTGGAGCCGGCCAACAGCCCCGTGATCACGCAGAAGCTCTCCGGCCAGCCGATCAAGCCGGGCCGGCACACGATTCAGGGCATCGGCGCGGGCTTCATTCCCGACATCCTCAACCTCGACATCATCGACGAGGTCGTGAAGGTGGACGACGAGGACGCCATGGAGACGGCCCGGCAGCTCGCCAAGCGGGAGGGGCTGATGTGCGGCATCTCCTGCGGCGCGGCTGCCTGGGGTGCGTTGCAGGTGGCCCGGCGGCCAGAGAACGCCGGCAAACTCGTCGTCGTGGTGCTGCCCGACCTCGGCGAGCGGTACCTCTCGACGCGGCTGTTTCCCGAGTGAGTGGCTCGCGTCGGGGAGGTCAGCGGCGCTGGCTGAACAGCCACTCGAGCGTGGCAGCGTCGCGGTAAGCGGGCGTCCAGGAATCGTGGCCCACGCCGGAGAACTCCGTGTATTGCACGGTGCCCCCCGCGGCCCTCACCGCCTCGACCATCGCCCGCGACCGCTCCACCGGCACCACCTTGTCGGCTTCGCCGTGGAAGCACCAGATCGGCAGCGGCTTCAGCTTCGGGGCGGTGGCCTCATCGCCGCCGCCGCAGATCGGAATCAGCGCCGCGAACCGCTCCGGCATCCGCGCGGCAAGATCCCACGAGCCGTAGCCCCCCATCGAGAGGCCCGTCAGGTACACGCGGCCGGCGTCGACGGGCTCGGCCTGCATGACCGCGTCGAGCGCCGCCACGGCCGCCGTCATGTCCACGGTCATCGCGGGCTGCTGCGGGAGGCTCTTTTTGCCGGACCAGTCGACCTCCACCCACCGATGATCGACACGGCACTGTGGAGCGACGACGAAGCAGGGATGCCGGCGGCGGTTCTCCGCTTCCGCCAGCCACGTGGGCAGATACTTGAGCTGCCGCTCGTTGTCGCTGCCCCGCTCGCCGGCACCGTGCAGGAAGAGCACTGCCGGATACCGCTTCCCCGGCTCCACGATCGCAGGCTTCAGCAGCCGGTACTTGAACGCGACCGGCTGGCCCGCCTCCGGCACGGAGACCGAGCGTTCCTCGAACCCGGCAGGCACCGCGCCGTATGCCATCGGCTGCCCGCCCATCACGCCCACCACCCCGGCCAGCGCCACCACCGTCTGCCAAAGGCCCATGTCATGCCTCCACCGGCTTGTCGCCGATCTCCAGTTTCACCCGCCGGGGCATCGCCAGCCGGCCCAGCATGCCGACGCTGCCTTTCGGCAGCCCCAGGAACTCGAGCTTCTCGAACCATTGGGCGGCCTCGGCGGCCAGTTTGCCGACCCGCGTGCCCCGCAGATCGAGGTGCCGGAGGTTCTTCAGTTCCTTGAGCTGCAGGAGCCCCTCGTCGGTGATCGAGCCCCCCGCCAGGTCGAGCACGGCCAGGTCCTTGAGGGAGTCGGCCCGAAAGCCGAGCAGGATCGCGAACACGTCGTCGGCGGACGCGTTGCGGAGGCGGACCGTGACCAGCTTGTCGGCGACGTGCCCGAAGTCCTCGCCGAACGACTTTCGCAGCCAGTCGGTCTCCTCCATCTCGATCTCGCCGCCGCGCTCGATGGTTTCGGTCGCCACCTCCTGCTGCTGGGCGTAGGCCTCGATCTTCGACGCCAGCCACTCGAGCTTGCTGGCCTTGAACTTCACGTAGTCGTTGGCCTCCTCGAAGGCCTTCTGGAGGCGGATGAAGGCGGCCGGATCGCCGCCCCGATCGGGATGGGCGGCCATCGCCTTGGCGAGGTAGGTCTGCTTGACGTCCTCGAGCGTCAGCGGCGGCCGCAGGCCGAGGATCTCCAGGCACGCCGGCAGTTCCTGGTCGACGGGATTCGGCGGCACGGGGGCGGTCATTTGGGGGCTCTGCGCAGGAGGGCGAAGCTTCCAAGCGTAAACCATGGCCGTCCGGCCCGGCAAACGTCGCGCGGCCCGCCGGCTCGCCTTGATCGCCGCCGCAGGATTGCCTATCCCAAGCATCCTGCCGCGGATGGCGGCACACGGCCAAGGAGGGCACAGCGATGCAAGGCACGGGCTGGCGGTACGCGCGCGAGGTGGTCATCGCGGCGGGGATCGTGATTCTCTGCGTCGCCTGGCGACTCTGGGCCGGGGGCACGCAGGCCGATGCCGGGCCGCCCGCCAAGCCGCCGACGGCCGCCGCCAAGCCCGGGCCGCTGCCGCCCGGCGCGAAGCCCGTGGCGCTCGTCAACGGAACGGAGATCACGCACGACCAGCTGGCCGCCGAATGCCTCGCGCGACACGGCACGGCGGTGTTGGAGACAATCGTCAACCGCCGGATCATCGAGCTGGCCTGCCGGCAGGCGGGGATCACCGTTTCACCCCAGGACGTCGACGCCGAGATCGACGCCATGTCGCGGCGGTTCAACGTGCCGAAGGACAAGTACGTGGAGCTGATCCAGCGGGAGCGGGGCGTTACGGCGCGGCAATACGCCGACGACATCGTGTGGCCGATGCTCGCCCTGCGGCGGCTGTCGGCCGGCACCGCCGAGCCCTCTGCCGAGCAGATTCAGCAGGCGTACGAGAAGCAGTTCGGCCCCGCCGTGAAGGCCCGGATCATCGTCGCCCGCACCCGCAAGGAAGCCGACGACCTGCGGGCCCGGGCGGTGGCCGCCCCGGACGACTTTCCCGGCCTCGCCCGCCGCCACTCCGTGGACGTCGGCAGTGCCAGCGCCGACGGCTGGGTGCAGCCGATCCGGCTGCACTCGGGAGAGCCGCAGTTCGACCACGCCGCCTTCGCGCTCCAGCCCGGCCAGATCTCGCCGGTGGTCCAAGTGGCCGACCAGTTTATCATCATCAAGTGCGAGGGTCATCTGCCGGCCGCGGGCGTGAAGCTCGACGACGTGCGGCAGCACCTGGCCGCCGACCTGCGCGACGCCAAGAGCCGCCAGGCGTCGGGCGAGGTGTTTCGCCGGCTCCAGGACGCCGCCACGGTCGAGAACGTGCTCAACGATCCCGCCAAGTCGGCGGCCCGCCCGGGCGTGGCGGCGCTGGTCAACGGCCAGCCGGTCGCGCTCGAGCAGGTGCGCGCGGTGTGCCTCGAGCGGCATGGCGCCGAGGTGCTCGAGACCCTCGTGACCCGGCGGCTCATCGAGCAGGCGCTCGCGCGGGAGCGGCAGCAGGTCGTGCAGGCCGACATCGACGCCGAGATCGCCCGGGCGGCGGAGTCGATGGGCTTCAAGCGGCCCGACGGCAAGGCCGACGTGGACGCCTGGCTCAAGCACATCACCGGCGCGGAGAAGGTGCCGCTGCGGCACTACCTCGAGGACGTCGTCTGGCCGAGCATCGCGCTCAAGAAGCTCGTCGGCGGCGTGCCGGTGCTCCAGGACGATCTCGACAAGGCGTTCGCCGCCACCTTCGGCCCGCGGTGCAAGTGCCGCGTGATCGTGCTCGACAACCAGCGCCGGGCCCAGGAGGTTTGGCAGCTGGCCCGGCAGAACCCCACGCTCGAGAACATCGGCAATCTCGCCGAGACCTACTCCGTCGATCCGACCACCAAGTCGCTCCGTGGCGAGGTGCCGCCGATCCGGCGCTGGGGCGGCCAGCCGGCCCTGGAGCGGGAGGCCTTCACCCTCAAGCCGGGCGAATTGTCGGGCGTGGTGCAGGTCGCCGACCGGTTCATGGTGCTGTTCTGCGAGGGCTACACGGAGCCCGCGCAGGTCTCGTTCGCCGAGGTCCGCGACGAGCTGCATGCCGATCTCTTCGAGAAGAAGCAGCGGATCGAAATGGCCCGCTACTTCACCCATCTGCGGGAGTCGGCCACGATCGACAACCTGCTGGCCGGCACGAGCCAGTCACCGACGCGGCCGAAGGGGGCGGCCGGCCAGCCGGGCAAGGGCCTGCCGGGCACGACGCTGTCCCGGGCCGAGGCCGACGACCTGGCCAAGCCGCGGGCCGGCTCCGTGAAGCAGCCCGCCTCGGGCGTCGTCCCCGCGTCACTCGACGCCCCGGTGCGGCCGCGGTAGCGATGCGTGGACCAGGCCATTCATGGCCTTTGTCCGCTGCGCCGACCGGTCGAAGAGCCGGGGCTTTCGCCGGTCGGCAATCGGCGCGGCCTCACTCCAGCTCGGGCAGCATCGCCTCGGCGGCGGCCGCCTCGCGGAGCTTCTCCAGCGCCTTGGCTTCGATCTGCCGGACCCGCTCCTTCGTCACGCCCAGCGCCGAACCGACCTCCTTCAGGGTCTGCGGCTCGCGCTCGTGATCGAGACCGTAGCGGCGGATGATGATCGTCTGCTCCCGCTGGTCGAGGCGGTCGAGGAACTTGCTCACCTGCTGCAAGCGGTCATTGGCCGCCAGCCGCTGCTGATACTCGTCGGCCCGCCGGTCGGTCGCCGTCTGCAGCATCTCCATGTCGGCCGCTCGGAACCGGTCCCGCCGCTTGTGCTCGTCGGGAATCGTGCGGGCATAGTTCTTCATGATCGCCCACGACGCATAGGTGCTGAACTTGTTGCCGCGGGCGTAGTCGAACTTCTCCACCGCGCGGATCAGCGACATGTTGCCGTCGCTGACGAGGTCGAAAAAGCTGTCGCCCGGGGACACCCGCCGCTTGGCGATCGAGACCACCAGACGCAGGTTGGCCCGCACGATCCGATTCTTGAGCTCGACGATCTCGTCGTACAGCCGCTCGATCTGATCCATGAGCCGCGCGTTGGGCCGCTCGGGGTCGAGCTGCTCGCGGAGCTTGGCAGCCTTGTGCTTGAGGTAGTTGAACTTGCGGAACAGCCACACCTCCTGCTCGCGGGTGAGCAGCGGCACCTCGTAGAGGCTCGCGAGGTAGGCGGGCAGGCCACTCGGCCGGCGGACCTTCTTCACCTCGACCGGACCGGGGAACGGCTGGTTCACCACCTTCTCGGCGCTGGCCCGGGCGAACAGGGCGTTGGGGATGAAGTCGAGCGGCAGCTGGCGGATGTGCTCGGCCCGCTGGCCGAGGATCACCCGGTAGATGCTGGCCTTGGAGCGGTGGTACCGCCGGGCGATCGACTCCACCGGCTCGCCGTGGAGGTGATGCTGGTAAATCCGGGCGCAGCTCTCCGGCCGCAGCCGCCCGTCGGCGGCGGGGAAAATGGCCGCTTCGGGATGCTCCTGGTCATGCCGCTTGAGCGTGTAGCGGATCGTCTCCACGCTGCGGCCGAGCCGTTGGGCGATTCGCCGATGGACGTCGGCCGGACAGGCGCCGGCCATGGCGAGCCGCCGCGCCCAGGCGACGATCTTCTCATGTTCCTCGGTGGAGAGCTGGCTGAAACGACTGCCGCGCTCGATCCGCAGCGGGTTCGCCGCGATGAACCGCTCGACGGCGCTGGACAGAAAGCCCACGCGACGGCGGCCGCCGACGTCGTACCGCTGGGCGACGAGGCCGTGATCGCGCCACCGGGAGATCGTCTTCGTGGAGACGTTGAACCGCCGTGCCAGGTCCTCGATGGACAGCACCTGCTCATGTGGCGGCACGACGGCCGAGCCGGCCATGGTGACATGGTCGTCACCGCTGGCATCGAACAGCCGCACGCTCTGCCCCGAATCGTTGGTACGCATGGTTTCCTCCGCGTCGGCCGGTCCTTGCCGACAGTTGGTCGTGGACGAAAGAACTCCGGGGACATCCATGACCCCGTCCATCCGTGTTTCAGGACGCCCCAGTTATACGGCGACAGGCCAAGGCTGGTTCAGCGCCGTCGGGGCGAATCTTGAGTGTTTTTCCCCGTGCCGGCCCAGCCCGCAGGCGTCCTCGCGGCTGTCGCGATTCGCAACCCCATGCGCCGCTTTGAGTTGCGGCACGAGCCCCCCTTGACTCGCGTCTCATCAAGAGGCCACAGAATTGGCGGTGGGCTGTGAATTTGTGGCGATTATGAGGATGGACAGTTGGTATCGGGCCGTTTGTGCCGACCAAAGTCTGGGGGGAGTCCGGGCTGGAAGCGGAGAGCAATCGCATGCGCATGACGACAACTGCCGGATGGATCCTGGCACTCCTCCTCGCCTGCCCGTTGGCCGCCTCTTCCCCCCCCGAGCCGACGCCGCACCGCGTGCAGCTGCAACTGGACGTTCGCGGTGAGCTCTTCGCTCCCGCGGGCCGCGACACCGATCCGGTCCGGCAGCCGATCGCCGTCGAGGCGCGGTTCGACTTCGTCGAGCGGCCGGCCATCGGGGAAGACGCGGCTGCCAGCCGTGAGTATCGCGAGGCGAAGGGGGTGGTCCGCATCGACGACCGTTCCAGCGAGATCGCCCTGCCGGCAGATGCCCGCCGGGTCGCGGTCGCCCTCCGCGGCACGACACCCACGCCCTATTTGACCGACGCTTTTCTGTCTCGCGAGGAAGCGGATCTGCTCGACACCCCCTTCGACTCCCTCCTCCTCGACCGCCTGCTGCCGAGTGATCCGATCAGCGTAGGGGGGAAATGGACGGTCCCGGCGGATGCCGCAGCCGGGATGCTGACCATCGACACGATCGAATCGGGCGGCCTCCAGGCGGAACTGACCGCCGTGGATGCGGAACAGGCGACGGTGCGCATCACCGGCATCGTCGACGGCGCCGTGGACGGCGTCCCCACGCACCTCACGATCGAGGGCGAGTGCCGCGTTGCCGCCACGGCGGCCGACGACGAGCCGGCGACGTGGCGGCTCATCGCCCCCCAGGTCGCGGCAGTCACGATCCGGGAACGGCGTCAGGCCGGTCACGTCGCCCCGGGCTTCGATGTCGAAGCCCGGGTGGCCGTCGCGCGGCGGCCGGTCGCCCCCAGCGGTGCGGAGGAGACTGCCCCGGTGCCCGAACCCGCGCCGTCCATGCGCCGCCGAGGCGCCGGCCGGCCCGGCCTCGTGTGGCACGCGGACCGCGACGGCAGCTACGATCTGGTCTGCGACGCCCGCTGGCGGGTGGTCGAGGACGGCCCGACGGGCCTGGTGCTGCGGCTGGTCGACCACGGCCGGCTCGTCGGCCAGTGCTCGCTGACCGCCCTGCCCCGCAGCGACGCCCTCGCCCCCCCGACGATCGCCGAGGTGCAACGCGACGTCGAGCGGTCGCTCGCGGGCCAGTTCGGCCGGTTCGAGCATGCCTCGGAAGCGACCCGCAGCGACGGCGTGCGGATCGTCCGGGTGGTGTCGGAGGGGACCGCGGAAAACCTCCCCTTCCGTTGGATCCACCACGTCCTGACCGACTCCAGCGGCCGGCGGGCAGCGGTGACCTTCATGCTCGAGGCGTCGGCCGCGAAGCGGTTCGCGGCCGCCGACCGGGAGTTCGTCGACGGCCTGGCCTTTGCCACCGTCCCCGCGCCGGACGCCCCCACCACCGGAGCCCCTGCCGACCGCGCGGCACGCGTCCCGCGCGAAACGGTGACGCCTTGACGCTGCCCCCCGCGGCTGGGATCATCTGGGACTGCCGTTGACGAGCGTTTCGGGCCCCCAGGCCAAGACCGCTCGCCATTTCCAAGAGGAGCGCCGCCGGCCCGACGTGTGAAGAAACGCGAGTTCTTCCCGGCCGCCGGAGTTCATCCGCGTCCGGAGTCGTGAGCCATCGATAAGCAGCATCGCATCAACGAGCAGATCCGCATCACGCCGATCCGCGTGATTTCGGCGGAGGGTGGCCAGCTCGGAATCATTCCCACCGAGGAGGCCCTGAATCTCGCGCGGGAGGCCGGCCTCGACCTGGTCGAGGTGGCGCCGAATGAGAAGCCCCCCGTCTGCCGAATCATGGACTTCGGCAAGTTCAAGTACCAGCAGAAAAAGAAACTTCACAAGAACCACGTTCACCACACGAAGATCAAGGAGATCCGCCTGCGGCCGAAGACCGGCGAGCACGACATCGAGTTCAAGGTGAACCAGGCCAAGGGGTTCCTGCTGCACAAGGACAAGGTCGTCGTGTCGGTCGTGTTCCGCGGACGCGAGCTGGCCCACATCGACGAGGGGCAGCGGGTGATGAAGAACATCCTCGAGCACCTCGACCCGGTCGGCAAAGTCGAGTCGCCGCCCCAGCAGATGGGGCGGAGGCTGGTCTGCACGCTGGCCCCCAAGTGATTCAAGCGATCGACGACACAAGGAGATTCCGATGCCGAAGCAGAAGACACACAAGGGCGTGAAGAAGCGTTTCCGGATCACCGCGAAGGGCAAGGTGAAGCACCGCCGCGCCGGTACGAGCCACCTTCAGGTGCGGCTGACCAGCAAGCGGAAGCGCAACCTGCGCGGCACCGGCGTTCTGGCCAAGGCCGACACCCTCAAGATCCACGAGGCGCTCGGCAAGTACAGCTACTGACCTGCCCAGAAAACCGTTGCCCTGGCCAAAAAAACCCGGGGACTTCGGGATTTGCCGGTCACCGGCCATCCTGCAACGGCCTGGGGGCGGCGGAGCGGTGCAGCCTTCGGAATGGATGCACGGCAACCGCCGCCACGCGGTGTCCGCGGGCTTCCGCCCGGGGCTTCTTGTCAGTGGTCGGGTTCACCGTTGCCCGGGAGCAAACGTCCCCGAGCGGCCCCATTCCACGGCCGGGATTGACCCGCGAAATAAAGGCCCCTTGCAATTACCGAAAATCAAGCGAAATTCCACGATTCGATCCCCTGACCGTCCGGAAGGTTTTCTGCCATGCGTACCAAGAGCGTCGTCCCCCGTCTCCGCGCCAAGAAGCGGCTCTTCAAGCGAGTGAAGGGCTCGGTCGGCGGCCGCCGCCGTCTCCTCCGGACCGCCAAGGAATCGCTCCTCCGCGCCGGCGTCTACGCCCACCGCGACCGGCGGCGCAAGAAGCGCGACTTCCGCCGCCTGTGGATCGTCCGCATCAACGCCGCCGTGCGCGAGCGCGGGATCCGCTACAGCCAGTTCATCGCCGGCCTGGAAAAGATCGGCTGCGAACTCGACCGCCGCACGCTGGCGGAGATGGCGGTCGTCGATCCCACCGGCTTCGACACGGTCGTCGCCGCCGTTCGCCAGGCCCTCGGCCTGCCGGAGCCGGCCGCGGTCGCGTGACGCCGTGACAGCCGTCCCGCTCGCCACGTTCCTCGCCGAACTCGAATCGCTGCGGTCCGCCGCGGCGGCCGCACTCTCCACGGCGGCCGACACCGCCGCCCTCGAGGCGGCCCGCGTCGAGTTCGTCGGCGCCCGGGCCGGCAGGCTGAAGGCGATCCAAAAAATGCTCGGCGGCCTCGATGCCGCCGACAAGCCCGCCGGCGGCAGGCACTTCAACGACACCAAGGGGGCGATCGCGGAGTTGCTCGCCGCCGCCCAGGGCAGGCTCGCCGGCGGAACGAGCGCCGGCGCCGCGCAGGGGATCGACGTCACGCTCCCGGGCGACCGCGTGCCGCTGGGCCACTTCCATCCGCTCACGCAGACCATCCGGCGCGTGCAGGAGATCATGGGCCGGCTCGGCTTCGAGAGCGTGGACGGCCCCGAGGTCGAGGACCAGTGGCACAACTTCGAGGCCCTTGCCATCCCCGCCGAGCATCCCGCCCGCGACCCGCTCGACAACTTCTATCTCGCCGTCGCCCGCGAGTCCGACCCGCTCCTGCTGCGGTCGCAAACGAGCACCGTCCAGATCCGCGTCATGGAGAACCGCGAGCCGCCGCTGCGGATCGTATCCCTGGGCCGGGTCTACCGGCCCGATACCGCCGACGCGACCCACTACCCGATGTTCCATCAGGTGGAGGGGCTGCTGATCGAGCCGGGCACCACCATGGCCCACCTGAAGAGCGTGCTGCGGCTGTTCGCCTCGAGCTTCCTCGGCGGCGACGTGCACGTGCGGTTCCGGCCCTCCTTCTTCCCCTTCACCGAGCCGAGCGTGGAGGTGGACATGGAGTGGGGTGGCCGTTGGATCGAGATGGGCGGCGCCGGCATGGTCGATCCGGCCGTGCTCGAGGCGGTGGGCTACGACCCCGACCAGGTCTCCGGCTTCGCCTTCGGCCTCGGCGTGGAGCGGATCGCCGCCCGCCGCTACGGCGTCGCCGACATCCGCGACTTCTATCGCAACGACGTCCGGTTCCTGAGGCAGTTCTGACGCGATGATCATCTCCACGAACTGGCTCGCCGACTACGTGCAGTTCCCCGGCGCGACCGCCGACCTCGTCGAGCGGCTGCTGATGGCCGGGCTGAACCATGAATCGACCACGGCGGTCGGCGACGACGAGGCGGTGGAGATCGAAGTCACGAGCAACCGGCCCGACTGCCTGGGCCACATCGGCGTGGCCCGCGAGGCGGCGGTCCTCTGCGGCCGGCCGCTGCACGTGCCCGATCCCCGGCCCCTCGAGGGGAGCGTGCTCGCCGCGCGGAGCGTGGCCGTCGACATCCTGGCCCCGGACATCTGCCCCTTCTACACCGCCCGGGTGATCCGCGGGGCGAAGGTCGGCCCCAGCCCGAAGTGGCTCGTCGATCGGCTGCGGACGGTGGGCGTGGCGAGCGTCAACAACGTCGTGGACGTGACGAACTACGTGATGCTCGAGGCGGGGCAGCCGCTTCATGCCTTCGATCTGGCGCGGATTCGCGGCGGCCGGATCGTCGTCCGCCGCGCCGTGGCGGGGGAGCCGTTCCAGGCGATCAACCACAAGACCTACGAACTGTCCGAGCGGATGTGCGTGATCGCCGACGCGGAGCGGCCGGTGGCGCTGGCCGGCGTGATGGGGGGTGCCGACACGGAGATCACCGCCGCCACGACCGACATTCTCCTCGAATCGGCACAGTTCGCGCCGCTGCCGGTGCGGGCGGCCGCCCGGGGGCTCGTGCTCGCCAGCGGTTCCTCCTACCGCTTCGAGCGCGGTCCCGATCCGGCGATGGTCGAATGGGCCAGCCGCCGCGCCGCGGCGCTGATTCTCGACCTGGCGGGTGGCACCCTCGAGGCGGGGTTCGTGGAGGCGGGCCGGCTGGCCTGCGCGCCGGCCGTGATTCCTCTCGACCCCGCCCGCGTCGCCGAGGTGCTCGGCGTCGACGTGCCGCCGCAGCGGCAGCGGGCGATTCTTACCGGCCTCGGCTTCGTCGCCGATCCACAGGCCTCCGACCGCTGGCACGCCCCCACTTGGCGGCGCGACGCCTGGCGCGAGATCGATCTCGTCGAGGAAATCGCCCGCATCGAGGGCTACGACCGCGTGCCTGAAGACGTCGCCATCGCGGCCCGGCCGGTGGAATGGTCGCCGCGGGAGCGGACGATCCGGGCCGCCGGCGAAGTGATGGTGGCCGCCGGTTTCTGTGAAGCGATGACCCGCAGCGTCGTGGCCGCCCCGCTCGAGGAGACGGTCAGCCCCTGGGGCGCAGCGGCCCCGCTGACGATCTCTCCGGCACTGGTTCGTGGCGCCGACCGGCTGCGGCGCACGCTCCTCCCGAGCCTGCTCGAGGCCCGGGCCGGCAACGTCGCCGTGGGCACGGCGGACGCCGATCTCTTCGAAATTGCCCGTGGCTACCTGGCGCGACCGGCGGCCGCCGAGCCGGCTCCGAGTCCGGCGGAGGAGCCGCTTCTCCTGGGCTGCGTCGCCAGTGGCGGCTTCGCCCGGGGCAAGGGCCTGGCCGAGGCGGTTCTCGCCCGGCTGGGCGTCGCCGGTCGGGCGGCAGCCGACACCATCGGCTACCGACCGATCGACCTCGATCTCTTCGCGCCGGGCCGGGGGGCCGAGATCGGGCTCGCGCGATCGGTCCAGGACTGGCAGCGTGTGGGCGTCGTCGGCGAGGCGGCTCCGGGCCAGCTCCGACGATACGGACTCGACGGTTCGCTGGTGCTCGTCGAGTTGCGGCTCGACTGCCTGTCGTTCGCCGTGGATCGCGCGGTGAAGCTCGATCGGCCCAGCGACTTTCCGGCGGTCGATCGCGACCTCAACCTCGTCGTGGCCACCCAGGTGCCCTGGGGCAGCGTGGAGGCGACGATCCGTGCCGCCGCAGGCCGCCTGCTCGACGACTGCCAGCTCGTCCAGGTGTGGGAGGATGCCGAGCGGCTGGGGGAGGGGAAGAAAAGCTTTCTCGTCGCGCTCCGCCTGCGAAGCGACTCTGGCACGCTTTCGGGCGAGGAAGCCGCGCTGACAACCGACGCCATCGTGGCCGCCTGCACCCGCGAGCTCGGCGCCGAACTCCGCCGATAGCAGGCCGTGGGACACATGTGCCGCCGCCGCATGCGCTGGCGGTGAGCATGGTGGGGGAGTACGATTCGGGGGTGGTGGCGACGGTGGTTGCGCCAGCGACCGTCCGCGGTCATCGCCAGCGTCACGGTCGACGGCATGCCGGGGACTGACTTCAAAAGCGAAGCGGAAACCCATCCGCCGGCCGCGGCTCGGCAACCCTCCCGCACCAACTCGTGGTGACCCCGCCCATGCCACAGATCCTGCTCGCGGCAGTTTTCCTGGTGCTGCCGCTCGCGGCTGCCGCCGCCGACGGGCCCGCCGATATCCGGCTCCAGCAGGGGGACCACGTCGTCGTCATCGGCAACACGCTCGCCGAGCGGATGCAGCACGTCGGTCACTGGGAAACCCTCCTCCACTCCCGGTTCCCGGAGCTCGAACTGGTGGTGCGGAACCTCGGCTGGTCGGCTGACGAGATCACGCTGCGGCCGCGGTCGAAAAACTTCGTCGATCATCACAACACGCTGGCCGACCATAAGCCGAACCTGCTCATCGCGATGTTCGGGTTCAACGAGTCGTTCGCGGGGCCGGAGGGGCTGCCCCGGTTCGAACAGGATCTCGAGCGGTTCCTCACCGCGCCCCAGCGGATCGACCAATTCACCTCGGCCCGCAGCCGCTGGGACGGCACGCAGGAAGCGGTGGCCAATTTTCCCCCGCTGGCGAGCCTGCGCCAGGTGGTCCTCGTCTCGCCGATCGCGCATGAGAATCTCGGCGACCCGCACCTCCCGGACGGCACGGCGAACAACGCGAACCTGCGGCTTTACACGGAGGCCATGCGACGGGTCGCGGCCCGACACGGCACGCCCTTCGTGGACCTGTTCACGCCGTCCTTGCGGCTCATGGAGTCGGCCGGCGCGAAGAAACTCACGATCAACGGCGTCCACCTCAACGCCCATGGCGACCGGCTCGTCGCCGAGCTGCTCGACGCCGCCCTCTTCGGCCCGCGGCCCGCGGCCGACGGCCGGGTCGATCTGGAGCGGCTTCGCGCCGAGGTGAACGAGAAGAACCTGCAGTTCTTCTACGACCACCGGGCGGTGAACGGCTTCTACATCTATGGCGGCCGCAAGAGCCCCTTCGGCACGGTGAACTTTCCCGTCGAGTTCGCCAAGCTCCGGAACATGACGGCCCTCCGCGACCGGCGGGTGTGGGACGTGGCCCAGGGCAAGACGGTCGCTGAGCGGATCGACGACTCCGGCACGGGCCCGCTGCCGGAGATCCCGACCAACCGTCCCGAGCCGCTGAAGCTCACGTCGCCCGAGGAGTCGCTCGCCCGGTTCACGCTCGCCGCGGGCTACGAGGCCAACCTGTTCGCCTCGGAGCGGGAGTTTCCCGAACTCGGCAATCCCGTGCAGTTCGCCTTCGACGCCCGGGGCCGGCTCTGGGTGTGCACGATGCAGACCTATCCGCAGTACAACCCGGGCACGCCGGTCCATGACAAGGTGCTGATCCTCGAGGACACCGACGCCGACGGCCGCGCCGACGTCTGCAAGGTCTTCGCCGACGGCCTGCACCTGCCGATGGGCATCGAGTTCGGCCGCGGCGGCGTCTACGTCGCCCAGCAGCCCGACCTCATGTTCCTCAAGGATCTCGACGGCGACGACCGGGCCGACGTCCGCGAGCGGGTGCTCCACGGATTCGACTCGGCCGACTGCCACCACGCCATCAGCGTGTTCACCTACGACCAGGGCGGGGCGCTCTACTTCCAGGAGGGCACGTTCCACCACTCGCAGGTCGAGAGCCCCTGGGGGCCGACGCGACTGGCCAACGCCGGGGTGTTTCGCTGGGAGCCGCGGACCGGCCGGTTCGGTGTCTTCGTGGACTACAATTTCGCGAATCCGTGGGGCCATGCCATCGACCGCTGGGGACAGAACTTCGTGGCCGACGCCTCGGGGGGCGCGAACTACTGGGGCACCGCCTTCTCGGGCGACATCGACTATCCCGACAAGCGGTCGGTGATGAAGCAGTTCCTCGCCAAGCAGTGGCGGCCGACGGCGGGCTGCGAGCTCGTGTCGAGCCGCAACTTCCCCGCGGAGGCCCAGGGCAACTACCTGCTCAACAACTGCATCGGCTTCCAGGGCGTGCTGCAATACAAGGTGCGGGATGAGGCATCGGGCTTCGCTGCCGATCCCGTCGAGCCGCTGCTCCGGTCGGCCGACCAGAACATGCGGCCGGTGGACCTCGAGTTCGGCCCCGACGGCGCCCTCTACGTATGCGACTGGTTCAATCCACTGGTCGGGCACATGCAGCACTCCCTCCGCGACCCGAAACGCGACCACCATCACGGCCGGATCTGGCGGGTCCGCCATGCCAAGCGGCCGCTCGTCGTGCCGGCGAAGATCGCGGGCCAGCCGATCGCGGCGCTGCTGGCCCTCTTCGAATCGGAGCCGGAGGAGCGGACCCATGCCCGGGTCCGCAGCGAGCTCTGGAATCGCGACACCACCGAGGTACTCGCCGGGGTCGAGCGGTGGACCGCGGGGCTCGATCCCCAGGGCCCCGACTACGAGCATCATCTGCTCGAGGCCCTTTGGCTCCACCAGGCCCACGACGTCGTCCACGAGGGGCGGCTGCGGGCGGCACTGCGGTCGCCCGATTTCCGGGCCCGGGCCGCGGCCACACGCGTGCTCTGTGCCTGGCGGGACCGGGTCTCGCAGCCGCTCGATGTGTTGGCCACGCTCGTCGAGGACCCGCACCCCCGGGTGCGGCTGGAGGGGGTGCGGGCCCTGAGTTTCTTCCACGACGAAAAAGCTGTCGCCATCGCCCAGCGGGCGCTGCTCCACCCGATGGACGATTACCTCCACTACACGCTCGGCGAGACGATCAACACGCTCGATCGCCGCATTCGGCGGCGGTCGCCCGACTTCAGCGTGGCCGCCCCGCTCGTCGCACTCATCGAGAGCAAACAGGTGCCGCCCGACCGCCTCGGCGACGTCGTGACGATGATCTGCAACCGGGGCGGCCCGGCCGAACTGGCGAGCGTCTTCACCCGCGCCGTGCAGGGCGACTATCCGGCCGACCTGCGGCTTCGGGTGTTCGCCACGCTGCTCGACACGGCCACGACCCGCAAGGTGAAGCCCGCGGGAGATCTGGCGGCGATCGGCCGCGTCATCCGTGCCGCGGACAACGCCGACGGCCGGCTGCGGCAGGCGGCCATCAGGCTGGCAAGCGTTTGGAAACTGGATGTGTGTCGCGATCTCGAGCAGATCGCGGTTGCCGGCGACGACCCGGCGCTGCGGTCCGCAGCCATCGACGGCCTGATCGCGATCGGCGACCGCCGGGCCCAGGACACGCTCGAACAGCTGACCGCGAAGGGCCAGCCCGGGCCACTTCGGATGGTCGCGGTCGCGGGCCTTGCCAGGTCGGATCTCGATCGTGCCGCCGCCCGTGCCGCGACCGTGCTCGCCGAGAGCGACCCGCGGGACGACCCCGCCCCGCTCCTGGAGGCCTTCCTCAACCGCAAGGGCGGGGCCGACGCGCTCGCCACCGCCCTCGCCCAACGGACGCTGCCGGTCGACGTCGCCAAGCTCGCGCTGCGGCACATGTACGCGGTCGGCCGCAGCGACAAGGCCCTCTCCGACACGCTCAGCGTTGCCGCGGGCATCGCGGTCGATCCGCCCCCGCCGACGCCCGCGGAGGTGGCCAGCCTGGCCGCCGAGGTCGCGGCCCGTGGCGATGCGGCCCGCGGCGAACTCGTGTTCCGCCGGGCCGACATGAGCTGCCTCAAGTGCCATGCACTGCACAAGGCGGGGGGTGACCTCGGTCCCGAGCTCACGAGCGTGGGGGCTGTCTCGCCGGTCGAGTTCATCGTCAGTTCGATCCTGAATCCCAACCAGGCGATCAAGGAACAGTACGTCACGAAGATCTTCCAGACCGTGAATGGCGCGGTGTTCACCGGAATCGTCCTCAGCCGCGACGCGGTGCGGGTGCAGCTCAAGGAAGCTTCGGGCAAGACGATCACGATCCCCACGGCCGACATCGAGGAGGAGGCCGAGGGCCAGTCGCTCATGCCGCAGGGCCTGGCCAAGTTCCTCACCCGGGACGAACTGATCGACCTCGCGAAGTTCGTCTCCGAACTGGGCAAGCCGGGGCCGTACGCCGTCCGCACCGCTGCGGTCATCCAGCGGTGGCGGCTGTTCGGCGACATGCAGGCGATCAAGACGATTGGCGAAAAGCCGGACGAGCCGCCGACGATCGCGACGCTCGAGGGACGGATTCTCGGCTCGCCATCGTGGCAGCCGGCCTACGCGCTGGCCAGCGGGGAACTGCCGCTCGACGAACTCCGCGGCAGCGACCAGGTGGGGATGGTCTACGTGCAGGGCGAGATCAGCGTGACCGAGGAGGGCGAGGTGACGGTGGAGATCGACGCGCCGGCAAAGTTCCTCGCCTGGCTCGGCACCGAGCCTCACCACGGCCAGCGGACCTTCACGACCAGGCTCCCCCGCGGAACCCACAAACTGACGCTGCGGGTCGCCCCCACCGCCCCTGGCCAGGCGGTGAAGGTGCGGGTCTCGTCGCCGTCGGGTTCCACCGCCGTGGTCGACGTGGTCGGTGGTGTGTGAGCCGGATCCTGGACGTCATGCCGCGTGTCCGTCGGACGCTCCGCATCGGCCGCATGGCTGGCCTGCTGATCCTTTCGGCCGCGGTCGGCGGCGGGTGCGGCAAGCCCGCGGCGCCGTCCCATGGCGACGCGCCCTTCGCGCCGCAGCTCGAGGCCGTTCGCGCGGGGGCAGCCTCACGGATCGTGGCGGACGCGCCCCTCACCGCCGCCGAGTGGGAATCGCTCCGCGGCCTCGGGGGCCTGCGGGAGCTCGTGCTCCGCCGCGGCGTCGCCGACGACACACGGGCGGAGATCCTCGCCACGCTGCCCGGGATCGAACGGCTCGTACTTCGCGACTCGCCACTTTCCGACGTCGGGTTTCGGGAGATCGCCCGCTGCAGCCGCCTCGCGCACCTGAACGTGCCACAGGCCGCCTGCACGGCCGCGGGGGTGCGGGCGCTGCGGCACATCCCCGGGCTCCGCTCGCTGCGGATCGGCGGCCGGAACTTCGCCGGCCGCGAGGCGGGCGCGGCGGTGGCGGAGCTGGCTGCCCTCGAGTCGCTTCATCTCATCGACGTGCCTCTCGGCGACGACGGGCTCGCGGCCATCGCCGGCCTGCCGGGGCTGCGAAATCTCTACCTCGACGGCGCGCGGGTGTCGGACGAGGCGTGGGGGAGGTATTTTCAGCAGCATCCGGACGTGCACGTGCATGTGGACCAGGCCCACCACGACCGCGACCCGGGCCGAGGCCACGACGAGCCGCGGGCGAACGCCGCCTCCACCACCGAGGGCCGATGATGACCACGACTTCCCGACTTCGCCCGGTCACGGCATGCACCGCCGCGGCCGCCATCCTCCTGGTCTCCGTGGCCGCGCCCCGTCTCATGGCCGCGTTGCGCCGCCCGGACCCGGCCGCGTCGATGGCATCCGCCGCGATCGCCTGGCTCTCCACGCTCGACGCCGAGCAGAAGGCGCGGGCGGTGCAACCCTTCGCGAGCCCCGCGCGGACCGATTGGCACTTCGTGCCCAAGAACGACCGCAAGGGGCTGCAGCTTCGCGACATGAACGACCGGCAGGAGGCGGCGGCGCTCGCGCTCGTGCGATCGGCCCTCTCGCAGGCCGGCTACGACAAGTCGGTGATGATCATGAAGCTCGACGAGATCCTGCGGAGGCTCGAGGGGGCGAAGGCGAAGAACATCCGCGACCCGAAGCGATATTTTCTCACGATCTTCGGCACGCCGGCCGCCGCGGGATCCTGGGGGCTGTCGGTCGAAGGACATCACCTCTCGTTCAACTTCACGGTCCGCGACGGCGTGCTCGTCGATTCGACGCCGCAGTTCCTGGGCGCCAACCCGGCGGTGGTGAAGACCAGCTTCGAAGGCCTGCCCGTCCCGGGTGACCGCGTGCTCCGCGACGAGGAGACGCTCGCCTTCGAACTGCTCGCCGCGCTCGACGAACCGCAGCGGTCGAAGGCCGTGATCGCGAAGGAGCCGCCGCAGGAGATCCGCGCGGCGGGCAAGCCGCAGCCCTCCGCAGAGCCGGCGGCCGGCATCCCGTTCAAGGAGCTTACGGCGCTGCAGCAGTCGATCCTCAGGCGGCTCGTGGAGACCTACTGCGCCGTCATGCCCGACGAGGTCGCCACCGAGCGGCTGCGGCTCATCGAAGCACGCGGCGGCAAGGCCGACACGGCGCCGCAGCAGTCGGTGCACCACGGCTGGGACGACGTGCACTTCGCCTGGTCAGGCAGCCTCGTCCCCGGCGTGGGGCATGGCTACCGGGTCGAGGGGCCGACCTTTTCGATCGAGTTCGTGAACGTGCAACCCGACGCCGAAGGCAATCCCGCCAACCACATCCACTGCGTGTGGCGCGACCGCACGGGCGACTTCGACCTGCCGCCCGCCCGCTGACGGTCGGCACAGTCGATCCCTGCGCTGCGGCTGCTGCCCGGCGACACCGCCTGCAGAGCCGGGTCAACGCCCCACGTTCGCCGGCACGCCCGCGGCGCGAACGATCAGCGGTCGTCGTACACCCGGGTGATCTCCTCCTTGGTGATCGGCGCCGCGTGGTCTTGACTGACGACCTGGACCTGCACCCGCTGGTCGCCGGCCCGGCGGCCGCGGGCGCGGATGCGGAACACCGCTTCCTCGGAGGGAGCGAGCTTCACCAGGGGCTCGAAGACGACGGCCCGGTTCTCGAGCCGATGCCCCGCCGGCCCCTGGGCGTCGACGGGCTCCAGGTCGCCGAGCAGGCTGGCCGTCACGCGGACGCCCGTGGCCGGCTTCGTGCCCTGGTTGCCGACGCGGATGACGTACTCCGTGACGCCGCCCACCTCGATCGGATCCTCGCTGTCCGCGACGTCGAAGCTCACCGCCGCCAGCCCTTCGACCTCGCAGACGTGGGCCACCTGGTCGGCCAGCCCATCGGCGCTGCGGGCCGCCGCAATGATCTTCTGCGGCCCGAGGGCGATCGGCATCACGACCACCTCGACCGTGCCGGTCTCGCCGGGGGGCAGCTCCTCGAGATTCCACAGCACGCGGTGGGTGCGGTCGTCATGCCAGCCGGCATTGTTGGCCCGCACGAACTTCATCCCCGGCGGCAGCTGCGCCGCGAGTTCCACCGCCCGTGCCGGCGCCGTGCCGGCATTCACCATCGAGATCGTGCAGGTGGCCGGCCGCTGCAGGAACCGCCGCAGCGGCATGTCGACGGCCAGTTCCAACGTCGGCGCCGTGACCTCGAGCTTCGTGGTGTGTTGGGCCTCCACGCCTCCATCGGCACGGGCGGCGAAGCGGGCCACCTGCACGCCGGGCCCCCGGGTGCCGAGCACGAGGTCGATCGTCCGCGCCTCGCCGGGCCGCAGCTGCCCGACGTCGAACTCCAGCTCGCTGCCGGCCCGGTGGGACACGTTCTCCGGGAGGAAGCCTTCGAGCACCACGCCGGTGGCCACGCCGCTGCCGGGATTGCTCACGGTGATCGTCATCTGGGTGTCGCGGCCGATCAGCACCGGCTTGGGCTCCGTGGCCACGATCTTCAGGGCGGGCTTGGTGGACCGGGAACGGATCGACGCATCCGCCCGGAAGCTCACGCTCGCGACGCTGCCGATCTCCCCCTCCTCCTGCGGCATCACCTCCATGATGACGCGGACCTGACCACCGGGATCGAGCGTTCCCAGGGCCCAGACGAGCTCGCCGTCGGTCCCGGCGGCTGCGGCCGTGACCGGGCTGGCCGGTGGTGCGGTGGTGACCAAGGCGGTGCCGAAGGGGATCGCGTCGCGGAGCGTCACGTCGTGCGCCGTCGCGCTGCCCACGTTGCGGACCAGGATCTCGTAGCGTGCCGGCTTGCCCACCTGCACCTCTCGGGGGCCGCGCTTCTCGACGGCGAGCTGCGGTGTCTGGATGCCCTCGAGTTGCATCGGGCCCGGTCGCCCCTGGCCGACCGCTTCCGGTCGCGGCGGGCCGCCCGCAGCAGCCGCCGGGCTGCCGCCATTCAATCCCGGCACCATCGGCGGCGCGGCGGCGTAGGGCACGGCGGCCGTGGCGCCGCGCACCCTGGGGGGTGATGGGGCGGGCTGATCGGAAAACACAGGGCGGGCGGGCGGATGATCCGGAACCGCGGGTGGCACGCTGGCCGGCGGCAGCGGAGGGGCAGGCGCCGCGGCGAACGGAGACACGAACGTCGGCACCGGGGCCGGCGCCCCGGTGCGGGGGCTGGCCGGGAGATCGCCAGCATCGTCTCCGCCGGGAGCAGCGGTTTGTCTTTCGGCAGGTGACGGCTCCGCCGGTGGACCGGAAGCCGCGCCATCCGGTTCCGCAGCCGGATCCTGCGCGGCTGACCGGAGATCGGCGTCGCTCGCCGGGGGCGCCGCCCCGGACGATTCTGCGGGCGGGGTGACTGCCGGCTCCGCGGCGCTCGGCGGCTCCATCGGCACGGGGGGCACGTCCGTCGAGGAGAACCGCGACAGGGGGCGTTCCTCACCGGAAACGGCGATCACCGCGTCGGGTAGGTCGAGTGACGCCTGGCGGGCGTAACGGTCGGCGGCTGCCGGTGGTTCGACGGCTGCCGACCCGCGCGGCTGCCAGCGGCCTGGCGGCGGCAACTCGCGCAGGGCCTCGTCGCCGCCGGGAAACGGTCCGGGCTCCGCAGTCGGTCCAACCACTGCGGCGGCGCTCGGCGGCGCCTGGATCTGCGCGGAGATATCGCGGTCGCCGGCCGCCGGACGACCGATGCCGAACGCCCACACGAGACCGAATCCCACGCCGCCGCAGGCCAGCGCTCCGAGCACGACGGGCAGGGGCGCATGACGTGGCGGGACCACGAGACTTTGGCGCGACGGTCGTTCCGGTGCGGACATGATGGCAACCCCGTGTGCGGCCGCCGTTGGCGGCGAAGAACTTCGGCCGGGGGGAATAGCAGGCCCCCGGACGGCGGTGAAGGCCACTCGACCCGGGGCTCAGGGGGGCTCAGGCCGCGCCGAGAAGGTGGCGAAGATGGAAGTGAAACTTGCCCAGCTTGCCGCCATAGTTGCCGGCGGAGATCGCCACCACGTCGGGGCCGGCGGCGGCCCGCAGTCCGGCCTCCATCGCCGCCGCGACCGCCGCCTCGTCAACGCCGTCGATCACGATCTCGAGCGCACAGGCGACGTCGGGCAGCAGTTGGTCCCCCGAACGCCCGACCAGCGCCGGACAGAAGGCGTCGTTCGTGGACGCCCGCAGGGCCGCGTATCGCGAACCGACCTTGCTGCCGGACCGGACCACACCCCCTGGAAACGGCGCGATCACGCCGGCCAGCGGGCCGATCGCAGCCACGCCGCGCCTGGCGGCGGCCAGGCCGGCGTCGAGGCTGCGGGCCTGGAGAATGAAGTTGCCGCCCCCCACGCCCTTGCCCACGCCGACCGACTCCTCGACCAGAAACTCGCCGTCCATCACCGGGATCCGCCAGAGCCGGCGGCCGTCGAGGACCTTCGACTTTTCGAACCCATCGCCAAAAAATCGCACGTGGCTCCCCAGGGGCACGCGCTCCTCGGCCGTCGGCAGGCCGTCGAAGACCGCCGTGCTCGGGCAGGTGAGCAGGCACTGCGCGGTGCGGTTGGCCACCGCCTTCCCGAGAGCGTCCGTCGAAAACCCGAAGGCGAGCAGCGCCGCGCCCGGCCGGCCGTCCGGGGTGTCGGCGGGATCGAGCATCCGCTCCACGCCGATTTCCGCGTCGCACCCGATCACGCTCGTGCCGTAGCCACAGGCCGCCCGCACCGCGGCATCGATCCAGTGGGCGTCATGGGCCGTGACGACCAGCCGTGCGAAGCGGAGGCGAAAGGCCTCGGCGAAGGTGTCGACGATCCATGTGGAATCGATGTGCACGACGATTGTCCCTGACGGCCTCGACGGGTCTGCGGCCCATGGAAAACCGGTGTTCTCCGAACGGACGAATCCCATATGCTAATCATTCGCCGTCCCAACGCCCCGCCCAGCCGAAGGATCCCCCCATGTGCTGCGTCTTTTTCCCATGGCTGCCCCGCCGGCGTGTCAGCCTGCCGACCCGTCTGCGGCTCGTCGTCGCGGTGCTGCTGCTCGCCATCGTCGCGCCGGACGTGCGCAGCCGGGCCGACGAACCCGCCACCAATGCGGCGGCCGTCGTCCCCGCCGACGCGGCCTTCCTGTCGGCGACCCTTCGGGCACGGGAGCAATATGACCGCTTCGTGAAGAGCAACGCGTTCGCGGCGCTCAAGGGCCTGCCGGCGGTGCGGCGGGCCCTCGACTCGCTCGAGGAGCAGCGGTCGATGCCGGGCAGCCCGTTCTCGATGGCCGAAACCTTCATGCAGCTCCCGGAAAACGAACAGGCGCTCGACGTGCTCGCCGACATGGTGGCCACCGACACGTTCGTCTACGGCGAGCCGTCGTGCATCGCCTTTCTCCGGCTGCTGCAGAAGGTGCAGGAACTGCAGGGCGCGGCACCGCTGCAGGCCGAACTCGGCAACGCCGACGGGCTGGAGGCCGCCCAGAAGGCGGCGATCGTCAAGGGCCTGGCGGCCAACCTCGATCTCCTCGTCGTGCCCGACGTCGTGTGGGGCTTCCGGACCACGAAACTCGAGGCTGCGAAGTCGCAGCTCAAGCGGATCGAGGTGCTGCTCAAGCTCGTGACCCAGGCGAACCCCGCCATGGCCGACGCTCTGGCCCGCAAGCCGATCGCCGGCGGCGAGGTCGTGACGTTCACGATCCAAGGTGACCAGTTGCCGTGGGGTGAGCTCGAGGACGAGCTGGCCGCGGGCCTCGACGACAAGGCCGACCTGGACAAGGTGCTCGACCGGCTGCGCACGCTCGACGTCGTCGTCGCCCTGGGCGTGATCGGCGACCGCGTGATCCTCTCGGTCGGCGATTCGATCGACCACCTCCAGAAGCTGGCCCTGCCGGGAAGCGGCCGCAAGAGCCTGCTCGACACGCCGCCGTTCGCCAAACTGAAGGCCCACAAGGACAAGCCGCTCACCGGCCTCGCGTACGTCAGCGACGCCTTGGCCGATCTCAACCAGGAGAGCGCTGCCTCGGGATTTCGCATGTTGAACCAGGCGGCCGACGAGGCCATCAAACAGGCGGCGCTCCCCGCGGAGGCGGCCGCCGACACGCGGCAGTTGCTGGCGAAGGCCGAGAAGGACCTGGGCCGCCGGCTGCCCGAGCCCGGACCGTGGCTCGCCTTCTCGTTTCTCACCGACCGCGGCTATGAAGGCTACGCCTGGGACTGGGCGCGAAACCAGCTCTTCGACGGCTCCCGGCGGCTCGACCTGTTGGAGCACGTCGGGGGTGCGCCGCTGGCGGCGGTGGTGTCGCGGATCAAGTCCGATCCCGCCCTGGTCGACGATCTCACGGCCCTGGCCTCGGGAGGCTGGGGTCTGTTCATGAAGCATGGCCTGCCGCGGGCGGACGAAGACGATCGCGAGCAGGTCGAGGCCTTCGACGAGCACGTCGTGCCGCTGGGAAAGAAGTTCATGGAGGTGCTCCGTGCCAAGCTCGTGCCGGCGGTCGCCGACGGGCAGGTGGGGCTCGTGATCGACGCCAAGACAAAGACCACGCGGGTGCAGAGAGATCTGCCGGCCTCCGCCGAGCCGTTGCCGCTGCTGGAGGCGGCGATCGTCCTGCCGCTGGCCGACCCCAAGCTCTTCCGTGAGGGCTTGAGTGATCTTTTCACGCTCGCCGACGACCTCGTCGCCGCCGCCCGCAAGATGGCTCCCGATGCGGTGCCGGCGGGCTACGAGGTGCCCGAGCCGGAGAAGGCGAAGGTCGCCGCCGGCTCGATTTGGTCGTTCGCCCTGCCGGAATCGGGTCTCGACGAGCAGCTCCGGCCGGCGATCGGCGTCGGCGACAAGGCCGCGGTGTTCGCGCTGGTGCCGGCGCAGGCCGGCCGGCTGCTGGCGGCGGGGCGGCTGGAAACCGGCTCGCAGCTGGCCACGTTCGAGGAGCCGCTCGCCGGCGCCGCCGCCCTGGACTTCGCGGGCCTCGTCGATGCGGTCCGGCCGTGGGTCGTGTACCTGACCCGCTACGGCTGCGTGCAACAGCGGGACGGCCGCGTGGAGGCGGACGAGGAACTCGCCGCCGAGGATGAGACGGCGGAGGCCAAGGAGGCGCTCGCGCACGTGACCGTCGCGCTCGAGGTGGTGAAGTGCCTCCGCGCCGCCACTGCCGAGACGTCGATCACCGACGAAGCGACGGTCACCCACTGGCGAAACGTGATCCGCGACCTGCCGGCGAAGCCGTAGCACCCGATCGGGAGACTCGCACACCCGACAAATTCATCGGGAACTTGTCACGTGTGATCCGGATCCGCTCGGCGCACGAGGCCGCGGAGCAGGATGTCGCCGCCGGGGAGGGCGACCTCCTCGACGTCGCAGGCGGGCACCGCAGGGAGCATGGGAAGCGCGTCCGGGTCGCCGCCGATGACCCGCGGCGCCACGAACGCCTGGATCTCGTCCACGACGCCGGCGGCGAAGAGCGTGTGGAGCACGGCCGCGCCCCCCTCGACCATGAGATTCGTCAGCCGCCGCCGGCCCAGTTCGGCCAAGAGTTCTCGCAGCCGCGCGCTCGGCGTGTCGGATGCGGCCTGCCAGACCTCGCAGCCCGCGGCCCGTAGCGCCGCCACCCGGTCGGCGGCGGCCGCCGGTCCGGCGGCCACGAGCACGGGCACCTCGCGGGCGGTGCGGACAAGGGCCGCGGCCAGCGGCAGCCTGGCGGCCGAATCGAGCACGATCCGCAGCGGCTGCCGTGGACCCGGCGGCCGCGCGGTGAGCAGCGGGTCGTCGGCCAGCACCGTGCCGATGCCGACGGCGATCGCGTCGATGCGACCGCGGAGGGCGTGAACGAGGCTCCGCGACTCCGGGGAGCTGATCCAGCGGTCGGCACCGGGCGGCGCCGCCAGACGGCCGTCGAGACTCATCGCCCACTTGGCGATCACCCAGGGCGTGCCGGTCTCGACGAGCTTGCGAAACGGCGCGATCAACCGGTGGGCCTCGGCCGCGAGCGGGCCGGTTTCGACGTCGATGCCGGCCGCGCGCAGTGCGGTGATGCCGCGGCCGGCGACGGCCGGGAAGGGATCGCCTGTCGCGACGACGACGCGGGCGATGCCCGCCGCGATGATCGCCGCGGTGCAGGGGGGAGTCTTGCCATGGTGGCAACAGGGCTCGAGCGTGACGCAGAGCGTGGCACCGCGGGCGGCCGGCCCGGCGGCCGCGAGCGCCGCGACCTCGGCGTGCGGCCCGCCGAAGACAGCGTGCCAGCCCTCACCCACGATCGTGCCGTCGGCTGCGACCACGACCGCCCCCACCTGCGGGTTGGGCTCCACGTGCCCGGCCCCGCGGCCGGCGAGCTCGAGGGCGCGACGCATCGCGGCGGTGTCGGACGGACTGCACGTCACGATGGGATCGGCTCTGGGCCGCACGAACAGGGGAATGACAACGTCATCCTTGTATTATGACGTTTGAAATGTATGTTTACATCATGTCAGATTTCATAGTATCGAACTTTCCAGGAGCGATCACACCCATGGCTGAGAAGAAGGGCGTCAACAAATCCGAGGAGATCCGCAAGGCCGCCAAGGCCATGCAGGACAAGGGGGAGAAGCCGCGTCCGGTGGTGATCATCGCCACCCTCAAGAAGCAGGGCATCAGCGTCTCCTCGCCGCAGGTCAGCATGGTGCTCAAGCGGATGGGCCTGCGGCCGTCGCGCGGCCGGAAAGCGGTGGCGGCGGGTGGCCGGAGCGGGGCGATCTCGGTCGAGGATCTGCTGGCGGCCAAGAAGCTCGTCAATCAGTTCGGCGGCACCGCCCGAGCCATGGCCGCCCTCGAGGCCCTGCAGAAGTTCGAATCCTGATCGTCTGCCGACAAGGCCTCGCGCGGTCTTTGTCCCTGTGCCTGGCCGGGCGAAAGCCACGCTTTCGCCCGGCCAGCATGCTGTGAAGTCGTGTCAGCTACTCGCGGCGCCGGAGAAGCGTCGCCGGTGCCGATGCAGCCACGCCATCGCAACTGCTGGGAAGCCCGAAGCGTCAGCTGAGGGAATACGCGTCGCTTCACTGGAAACCACTCCACATTCCCTCGGCTCACGCCTCGGGCTTCAAGGAACGGGACCGGCAAACCCGACACGCCGGAAACCCATCGCCGGGCACATGAGGCAGTCTGGCGGGCGGCGGTGGGATCCTGCCGGTCGCACCGTCTGGACGGGCGATCGACGCCCGGAATCGCGGTGTATGCTTGACCTTGACGGCCGGGCGGCAAGGTCGCCGCAGTCCGCTCCGTCGACCCAGGCGACAAGGTCCGGCCCCGCGTGCCGTTCGAGGGAATGACCGACAACCGCGAGTTCATCGGCGAGTTTCTCGTCGAATCGAGCGAGAACCTCGACCAGCTCGACCGCGACCTGCTCGCGCTCGAGGAGCGGCCTGACGATTCGCAGCGTGTGGCGAGCATCTTTCGCACCGTCCACACCATCAAGGGAAACAGCGGCTTCTTCGGCTTTTCCAAACTCGGTGCCCTGGCCCACAGCGGCGAGCACCTGCTCGGCAAACTCCGCGACGGCAAGCTCACGCTGGACGATCGCGTGACCGGTTCGCTGTACTCGATGGTCGATGCCGTGCGGACGATCCTGCGGACGATCGAGGCGACCGGCGGTGAGGGCGAACACGACTATCGTGACCTCTCGCGGGCGCTCGCCGCGGTGGCGGCAGGCGAGGAGTCCATGCCGGCCGCAGCAGCCGCGCCGCCACCGGCTCCCGCAACGAGCGTTGCAGCCGTGGAGCCGGCCCCGCCCCAGGCCGAAACCCCGGCCTCGACCGGGCCTGGCGTCGTCGACTCGACCGTCCGCGTCGACGTGGGCCTGCTGGCCTCGATCCTCGACCTCGTCGGCGAACTGGTGCTCGCCCGCAACCAGCTCCGCAGTGTCGACAGCGACGATCCCGCCGTACAGGCCTGTGCCCAGCGGATCAACGCCGTCACCAACGCCCTCCAGGAGACGGCGGTCCGCACGCGGCTCCAGCCGGTCGAGCATGTCTTCAGCCGCTTTCCGCGCACCGTCCGCGACCTGGCCGTCTCCTGCGGCAAGGAGGTGCAGCTGGTGATCGACGGCGCCGACACCGAGCTCGACCGCTCGCTGATCGAGAGCATCCGCGACCCGCTCACGCATCTGGTCCGCAATGCCGTCGATCATGGCATCGAGCCGCCGGAAGCCCGCGTCGCCGCCGGCAAGCCACGGGTGGGCCGGCTCTCGCTGCGGGCCTTCAACGAGAGCGGCCGGGTGACGATCGAGGTCTCCGACGACGGGGGCGGGATCGCTTTCGAGAAGGTCCGCGAGAAGGCGATTGCCCGCGGACTGGTCTCCGCCGCGGAGGCGGCGACCATGCCGCCCGACCGCGTGCTGCAATTCATCTTCGAGCCCGGCTTTTCCACCGCGGCCGCCGTGACGAGCGTTTCCGGACGTGGCGTCGGCATGGATGTCGTGCGCACGAACATCGAGGCGATCGGCGGCACGACCGACATTCACAGCGTGCCCGGCCTGGGCACCACCGTCCGCGTGCATGTCCCGCTCACGTTGGCGATCATGCCGGCGCTGGTCGTCCGCTGCGGCAACGAGCGGTTCGCGATTCCGCAGTCGGCGGTGGGCGAGCTCGTGCCCGTCTCCCGCGACCGTCACGGGCCACGGATCGAGGGCCTGCCCGAGGCACCGGTGATGCGGGTCCGCGGCCGGCTGGTGCCGATTCTGTTCCTCGACCAGTTCCTCGGCATCCGCGCGACGACCGCCTGCCGGTCCGAGGGCACGGTGGTGCTCGTCCGGGTCGACGATCACGAGTTCGGCCTCGTTGTCGACGGCATGCAGTCCGGCGCCGACCACTTCCGCTGCCGCGATCTGCTCGATGCTGCCAGCCTCTCGACGATCGTCGTCAAGCCGATCGGGGCCCTGCTGGCCGGCCTCGGACTGTATTCGGGCGCCACGGTGCTCGGCGACGGGGGCGTGGTCCTGATCCTCGACCTCCGCGGCCTGCTGCGGGCGGCCCGCCTGCCGCCGGTGGACCGCGAGCCCGAGGCCATCGTCCCCCCGGCGGCCGAACCCGCCGACCGCTACCTCGTCTGCGGCACGCCGGCCGGCCGGCGGGTGGCCGTGCCGCTGGCCGACGTGGTGCGGCTCGAGAAGTATTCCCGGCAGGCGGTGCAGGTGGTCGGCGAGCGGACGGTCGTTCGCCGGGGCGACGCCTTCACCCCGCTGGCCGACGTCGATGCGATTCTGGGTCGCCTCGCGCCCGCCACCACCGACACGGTGAGTGTCGTCGTCCTCGACGGCGATGTCGGGCTCTCGGTGGGCACGATCCTCGACGTGCTCGCGGCCGAGTCGCACCTCCAGCCCGCGGCCGCCGCCGGCGTCGCCGGCATCCTGTCCCTGGGGGGTGTCGCCACCGAGGTGGTCGATGTCCGTGCCGCGCGGCGCCGCGCCCTCCTCGAGGCCTGACGCCATGACCACCGCGGCCGTCCACCGCTGTTGCACGTTCCGCGTCGGCGATGCCTGCTTCGCCGTGCCGGCGGACGGCGTCGTGGAGGTGCTGCGTGCCGGACGGACGACCCGCGTGCCGCTGGCGCCGGCCGGGGTGCTCGGCCTGGTCCACCTTCGCGGCCGCATCGTGCCCGTGATCGACGCCGCCGCGCATCTGGGCGTGGACCGCCCCTGCCCGGAGCGGTCCACGCTCCTGGTGCTGTCGCTGCAGGATGACTGGTACGCGCTGGTGATCGACGAGATGCACGACGTCGTGGAGATTCCTGCACACGCGATCGAGCAGACGACGACCGGTGGCGAAGGTGTCGGCCCGTTGACCGGCGTCTTCGCCGCCCCCGAGCAGCTCGTGCATCTGCTCGATCCCCAGCGCATGATTCAGGCACTCACGCGGCGCTAGGCCGCCGGCAACCGAGAGGCAGGGAGTCCCCCATGGCAGACCGTGATTCCACCGGCGCGACCAGCGGCTGGCGTTCGTTCCTCACCAACCCGCTGCTCCTCGCCCTGCTCGGCGTGTCGCTGATTCCCATGGCATTCATGGGCATGACGAGCCACCGGTCGTCGTCGGCCGCCCTGCGGGAGCAGGCACTGGCGCAACTCGACACCGTCAACGCGGTCACGGCGAAGGGCGTGGAGCGGTACTTCGCCTCCCTGCGGCAGGAGCTCTCCGTGCTCGCCGAGGGGCGGATGTGCCTCGATTCGCTCCGCGACTTCACCGCCGGCCTGGCAACGCTGCGGGCCGACAACAAGGTGGATGACAAGGCCCTGGCGGCCGCCCGCCGCGACCTCGAAGGCTTCTACGTTGGCGATTTCGCGACGGAGTTCCGCCGCCGCTCCGCCGAGGCCGTCGATGTTCGGCCGCTGTGCCATGCCCTCGACGACGACTCGGCCTACGCCCAGTATCTCTACATTCGCAACAACCCGAATCCGATTGGATCGAAGTCCCTCCTCGACACGGCCGACGATGCTTCGGCGTACTCCAAGTTCCACGCCAAATACCATCCGTTCTTTCGGGGCGTGGTGGAGAAGTTCGGCGTCTCCGACGTCTTTCTGATCGACGGCCCGTCGGGCAAGGTCGTCTACAACGTCTCGAAGGAGGTGGACTTCGGGAGTTCGCTGCGCGAGGGTCCCCTCGCCTCCTCGAGCCTGGGCGTGGCGTTCCTCCAGGCGGTGTCGTCCGGACGACGCGATGCCGTGGCGTTTGGCCAGTTCCAGCGGTATCTGCCGTCGTGCAACGAGCCGGCGAGCTTCATGGCGGCACCGATCTACGAGGGCCGCACGCTCGTGGGTGTGGTCGCCTTCCAGGTGCCGCTCGACAAGACCAACGCCATCATCGGCGAGACGACGGGCATGGGCCGGACGGGCGAGACGTACGCCATCGGCCCCGACCGGCTGTTTCGCAGCGATTCCCGGTTCACCGCGGAGATGGGCGCCAAGACCACGATCATCAATCCCGACTTCAAGGTCGATACGCCCGCGGTCCGGTCGGCGATCGAAGAGGGCAAGTCGGGCGCGGCCGAGGCGGTCGACTACCGCGGCGTGCCGTCGCTCGTGGCCTGGCGGCCGGTCACGATCCACCGCGACGCCAGCGGCCGGGGCGACGTCCGTTGGGCCCTGCTCTCGGAAATCGACACGGCGGAGGTGTTTCAACCCGTCAACCGGCTGATGAAGCTCGGCCTGACGGTGTTCGGACTCACCTCCGCGGCCGTGCTCGCCGTGTCGACGCTCATCGCCCGCCGGCTGACCCGGGAGGCCCAGCGGCAGGCGGCCCTCGTGGGCGGCATCGTCGACAACACGCACGCCCTGGCGAGTTCGTCGGAGGAACTCACGAGCGTCAGCCAGCAGATGAGCGCCGCGGCGGAGCAGACGACGGCCCAGGCCAACCTGGTTTCGGCAGCCGCGGAGCAGGTCAGCGGCAACACGCGGACGGTGTCGGGCTCGATCGAAAATCTCGTGGCCAGCATCCACGAGATCGCCAGGAACGCCCAGGACGCCGCCGGCACCGCCCGCAAGGCGGTGGAGATGGCGACCGCGACGTCCGGCACGATGGCCGCCCTGGGCCGCTCCAGCCAGGAGATCGGCGCGGTGATCAAGGTGATCACGTCGATCGCCGAGCAGACGAACCTCCTGGCCCTCAACGCCACGATCGAGGCCGCCCGCGCGGGCGAGGCGGGCAAGGGCTTCGCCGTGGTGGCCAGCGAGGTCAAGGAACTGGCCCGCGACACCGCCAAGGCGACCGAGGAGATCGGCGGGCGGATCGAGTCGATGCAGGGGGACACGCAGCGGGCCGTCGAGGCGATCGCGGAGATCGGGGCAGTGATCGAGCGGATCGACGCGCTGCAGACGAAAATCGCCGCGGCGGTCGAGGAGCAGTCGGTGACGACCGGTGAGATCAGCCGCAACATCTCCGAGGCCACCACCGGCACCGCGGAGATCGCGGAGAACATCGTGCAGGTCGCGCAGGCGGCCCAGAGCACGGCCGAAGGCGCGTCGAACACGCAGGTTTCCTCGCAGGAACTGGCCCGGATGGCCCAGGCACTGCAGCGGCTCGTCGAGGAATACAAGAAGAACTGATCGCGGCCCATGACCGGCCCCGGCCGGTCGGGACAAGGAGGATCCCGTCGTGCGTGCCCTCGTGGTGGACGATTCGAAGCCGGCCCGGAGCATCGTCGCCCGAACGCTGGGCGACCTGCGGTTCGACTGCACCGAGGCCGGCAACGGGCAGGAGGCGCTGGCCGCCCTCGCGGCGGGTGGCAGGCCCGACCTGATCACCGTCAATTGGCACATGCCGGTGATGGACGGGATCGAGCTCGTCCGCCGGCTGCGGCGTGAGCCGACCTACCGCAGCCTGCCGATCCTGATGATCTCCACGGAGCACGAGCAGGAGCGGATCGCCGTCGCGCAGCAGGCGGGCATCGACGACTACCTCGCGAAGCCCTTTACCGCCGCGGCGTTCACCCGCAAGCTCGTCGACCTGGGCGTGGTGGCCGAGCCGGCGCCGACGGCCCGTCGTGAGCCGATCGGCGTGCTGATCTGCGACGATTCGGCCACCATCCGTGGCATCCTTTCCGCGACGCTCGGCGCCGACCCGGAGATCAAAGTCGCGGGGGCCGCCGTCAATGGCGCCGCCTGCCTCGACATGATCCCGACGGCCCGGCCTGATCTGGTGCTTCTCGACGTCGAGATGCCGGTGATGGACGGGATCACGACGCTCCGTGAGATCCGCCGCCGGTTCGGCAAGCTGCCTGTGGTGATGTTCTCGAGCCTGACCGAGCGGGGCGCGAAGGCCACCGTCGACGCCCTGCTCGCCGGCGCGAATGATTACGTCGCCAAGCCCGCCGGGCTCGACGCCGCCGATGTCGCCGCGCGAATCCGCGCGGATGTGATCGGCCGCATCAAGGCCATCGTGCCACGGGGTTCCGGCGGCGGACGCGAGCCGGCCCGGCCCGCGAGCGGGGTGCCGGTTCCGCCCCGCGGCGCGCGGCAGGAGCGGATTCAGGGTGTCGTGGTCGCGGTCTCCACGGGGGGGCCGACCGCCTTGGCCGAGGTGCTGCCGGCGTTCGTGCCCGACGCCCGCGTGCCGATCCTCGTGGTCCAGCACATGCCGGCCTTCTTCACGGCGCACCTCGCCGAACGGCTGGCGAAGACGGGGGGCCTGCCGGTCCGCGAAGCCGTCGACGGTGAACCCGCCCGGCCCGGCGAGGTGCTGCTCGCCCCCGGCGGCCGCCACATGGAACTCACCGGCGATGCGAGGCAGCCGCGGATCCGGCTCACCGACGAGCCGCCGGAGAACTCCTGCCGCCCGGCGGCCGACGTGCTGTTTCGGTCGGCCGCCCGATTGTGGGGCGCAGGCACGCTGGGCGTGGTCCTCACCGGCATGGGCCGCGACGGCCTGGCCGGCTCCCGGGCGATCGTGGCGGCCGGCGGCGGCGTGATCGCCCAGGACGAGCTCTCCAGCGTCGTCTGGGGAATGCCGGGCGAGGTCGTGCGGGCGGGGCTCGCCGACACCGTGCTGCCGCTGGCGCAGGTCGGCGTCGAGGTCGCCCTGCGGCTCAAGAGGCGCGGCGGCTGACGCCGCGCGGAGCCGCGATGCAGGTCGCCGCGCCCCAGTTCGAATACCTCCGCGGGCTGCTGCGCCGCCGGACGGGCGTGTGCATCGACCAGTCGAAGCAATACCTCGTGGTCGCCCGCCTGATGCCGATCGTCAAGCAGCGGAAGATTCCCAGCCTCGAGACGCTCATCGACCGCGTTCGCCAGGGCGTCGATCCGACGCTCGAGAAGGACGTGCTGTGCGCCATGATGACGCACGAGACGTCGTTCTTCCGCGACCGCGCACCGTTCGAGGCGCTGCGGACCGTGATCGCCGACCTCGTGCCGCGTCGGGCCGCCGAGCGGCAGCTCACGCTCTGGTCGGCCGCCTGCTCGACCGGGCAGGAGCCCTACAGCATGGCGATGGTGCTCCTCGAGCACTTCCGCGACCTCCTGGCCACGTGGCGGATTCGGATCATCGCCACGGACTTTTCGGAGCCGATCCTGGCCCGGGCCCGGGAAGGCGTGTACAGCGACCTGGAGACGAATCGCGGCCTGTCCCCCACGCTCTTGAAGAAGTATTTTCGGCCGCTCCAGGGCCGCTGGAGCATCGTGCAGGACTGCCGCCGGCTCGTCGAGTTTCGCCACATCAATCTCACCGGCACCTGGCCGATGATGCCGCTGGCCGACGTCGTCTTCCTGCGCAACGTGATGCTCTATTTCGACGTCCCGACCCGCGCGGCGGTCATCGGCCGCGTGCGCCGCGTGCTGCGGCCCGACGGCAGCCTGTTCCTCGGCGGCGCGGAAACGATGATCGGCATCGACGACGGCTGGAACCGGATCACGCTCGGCGGCTGCAGCCACTACACGCCGAAGCCGCGGCGGTGAGAACCGGCCTCCGTCACGGCCGCCATTCGACGCCCAGAATCGAGACGTCGTCGAGCGGGCCCGCGGGCTGGCACCAGCGTTCGACGGCCGCGAGCAGCTCCTGAACGCCGGCTTCGATCGGCGCGGTTCGGCCCCTGGCGATGCAGGCCGCCATCGCCTCGTCGCCGTAGGGATTGCGATCCTTGTCCATCGCCTCGGGCACGCCGTCGGAATAGAGGAACAGCCGGTCGCCGGCCGCGAGTTGGAGCGTCCGCTGCTCGTATTCCACGTCGGGCACGAAGGCGATCGGAAAGCTCTCCATGGCGTGAAACTCGGGCGGTCCGCCGTCGGCCGGGAGCCGCACCAGCGGCGGATGGCCGCCGGAGCAGTAGTCGAACCGCCCCGTGGGCAGGTGGAGCACGCCGTAGAGCAAGGTGAAGTACAGCCCGGAAAACTCGTCCGCCTGAAACAGCCGGTTGAGCTGCGTCGCCACCTCGGCCGGCCGTGCCACGGCGACCCGGCCGTCGGGTCCCTGCCGCACCAGGAGTGACTGATCGCTGACCTTGGGCGTGAGGAACCGGCCCACGGTGACGGCCATCAGGGACGAGGGCACGCCATGACCGCTCACGTCCACGACGAACAGCCCGGCATGCTCGTCGTCGAGCCGGAAGACGTTGAGGAAGTCGCCGGCCAGGCTCTGGCAGGGAACGTACCGCCAGGCGAGGCTCGTGCCCGGAATGGCGACGTCGGCCGCCGGGAGGAGCGATCGCTGCACCTTGGCCGCGGCCTTCAGATCGCGGAGCATGTGGGCGTTGATTCGTGAGATCTCGGCGTTCGCCGTGGAGAGCTCCTCGTTCGACTTCTGCAGCCCGTCCCGGGCGACCGACAGCTCCTGATTGGCGACCACCAGTTCCTGGTTCTTGGCGACGGCGTTCTCGAACGTGGAGACGAGCAGGTTGAGCACCTGCTGCCGCCCCGCCTTGACGCGGAACTTTTGCCCGGCGAGCGTCACCTCGAGCATGGCCGCGGGTCCGTCGTCGGCCGACTCCAGCGGCGTCGCGAGCAGCGACTGCATCCGGCCGAGGAGATACTCCGGCTCGTAGGGCTTGGTGACGTAGTTGTCGGCCCCCGCGTCGAGCCCCCGGATGATGTCGATCGGGTCGGCCAGCGTCGACAGGAGAATGAAGGGGATCGTGCGGAGGGCGGAATCCGTCTTCACCGCCTTGCAGAACTCGTAGCCCGTCATCTCCGGCATCTCGATGTCGGAGACGATGATGTCGGGCCGCCGCTCGCGGACCAGCGCCAGCGCCTGACCGCCGGTCTCGCCCCAGCGAACCGTGTGCCCGGCGTCCTCGAGCCGCCGGATCAGCATCCGGGCCTGCATGCGGCTGTCTTCGGCGATCACGACGTCCACGCCGCGGGCCGGTGCCGAACCGTCGAGTTGCTGTGCCACGACCGTGCCCGCCGTCAGGTGAA
>Ga0315901_10000561_pt1 | contig 55377 bp, 43 predicted proteins | sample LakEriMetagenome_10_FD_203761 | JGI IMG/M metagenome (GOLD analysis project Ga0315901, IMG submission 203761) | Freshwater fungal communities from buoy surface, Lake Erie, Ohio, United States - Buoy 2 MA116 | ecosystem: Environmental > Aquatic > Freshwater > Lake | place: USA: Lake Erie, Ohio... | reverse complement strand
AGAATTTTGAAATGCAATGGAAAGCCCAGCGTCTCGACGGCTCGGACTTCTTTGTCGGTATCACTTTTCCTGTCGGCAAAGAGCACTGCTCGCTGATTGTCGGCGGTTGGGGTGGTGGATTGGTCGGAATCAGCAGCATCGACGGAAACGATGCGAGCGAAAACGAGACGGCCAGTTACCGGAACTTCAAGAATGGCCAATGGTACGAATTCAAGGTCCGGGTTGACGCCAAGAACATCACCGTTTGGATCGATAACGAGCAGATTCTCGAGGTACCCCGAGGGGAACGCAAATTCTCGGTACGCGCCGAGGTCATGCGTTCACGCCCGCTTGGTTACTGCGTCTTTCAGTCGAAGGTAACGGTCAAGGATTGGGTTTACAGAACCATCGATGCGACTCCCTAATCCATCGAGGCGTACGCCCGTTGCGCTTTTGAATCTGCTTTCCCAACCGGCGCGAACATTGGCCTGCATCCTTGGCGTGTCCTTTGCCTTGCTATTGATCTTCATGCAGCTAGGGTTCAGGGGTGCGGTGGCCAACACCGCGAACATTGTCTACGGCAAGTTGCGTGGGGATCTGGTGCTCAGGTCGCCTGACTATGTGCACCTCTATGAGCCTCGCACGTTCGATCGCGGCTGGATGCGGATGGTCCAAGGCCATCCGATGGTCGAGCGCGTCGATCCCTTTTTCATCATGCTCATGCGTTGGCAAAATCCGCCCAGGCCTGCCCAGTGCACCCAAGCACCACCGGACGGATCGTTTCGGACCGTCGGGATGATGGCCATGGAGATCGAGCACCCGGTGCTTGATGTCCCTGAGATCCACGATCAGTTGAGCAAGCTCAAGAATCCCGATGCCTTGTTGGTCGATCGGGCCACGCGGGCCGAGTACGGGCCAGGTGACTGCAAGCGATTCTCGGACAAAGACATCGGTAGTCCGTTGGAGGTCGGGAACCGCCTCTCGCACATCGCTGGCCATTTTCAGCTTGGCACGGGACTTGCAACCAACGGTGCGATTCTCCTGAGCGACGTAGGCTATGGGCTTCGCGCGGGGATCGACACACGGCAACGAGCATCCCTGGGGTTGGTCCGTCTGCGTGCGGGGGTCGATCCCGAGCAAGCCAAGGCTGAGTTGATCGCATGGCTTGGACAAAGGGATCCGCGATGTTTGCAGGAGATTGAAGTCCTGACGATGACCGAGCAACTTCGATGGGAGCGCGCAAGGTGGTTGCAGGACACACCTATCGGGATGATCTTTACGATGGGGGTAGTCCTCTCGTTTATCATCGGAGCGGCGATCGTTTACATGATTTTGGCTAACGATGTATCGAATCGCTTGCCCGAATACGCGACGCTCAAGGCGATGGGATATTCGCATTGGGCACTGGCTCGGATCGTCTTGGTCCAATCGTGGCTCTTGGCGATCCTGAGTTATTTGCCTGCTGCTCTGATCAGTTTTCTCCTCTACGAATTGACAGCGGGACTTTCGCGCATTCCGACCGCGATGACATGGGAGCGATTCTGGGGTGTGCTCGGCTTGGCGTTCCTTATGTGCAGTGCGTCGGGGATCATGGCGATGTTGAGGCTCTGGAGAGCCGAACCGGCTTCATTGTTCTAAAGGGAGGTGTTTCACAGCGATGCAGGTCCCTTTGGCATGGCTCAACGTTCGTTCGAACCTTGGCAGGATGTTGCTAAACGCCCTTGGGATCGGTTTTGCGGTCGTATTGATGTTCACGCAGATCGGATTTCTTTTCGGACTCTTCGACAGTGCCGTCGAAGTGTTGCGATTGCTCGATGCGGACCTGGTGATTTTGAGCCCGGCTCGCTACACCGTCCCGAGTGAACAGCGTTTCGATTATGGCGCGATCGATCGGGCCAAGGGAATCCCTGGAGTATCGCAGGCGATCCCTTTGTATATCGATCGATCCTTGGCCATCGCCCGAGTCCAAGGCCATGTGTCCCGATCGATTCGCGTGATCGGAGTACCGATCGATACGAAACCTTTTGTCGACCCAAAAATGAATCTCCGCTGCGAAGGATTGATCGATGCGAGGATGGCATTGGTGGATCGGCGGAGCAAAGAGACGTACGGTTTTGAAAAGAAGGACTTGGAGAAACTCCGGAGTCAAAGTGTAGAGCTTTCTGGCCAAAGCGTATTTCTGCGCGATTGGGTCACGATCGGTACCGACTTTGTCTACGATGGAACGCTGATCGTCAGCGAAGCGGGTACCGAGCGTTTTTTTCCAACCAGAAACGGCAATCGAGCGCCGCTGGCGGCAGTGGATCTAGGGCTCATTCGGCTCGCCCCGGGGGCCAACGTGCGAGAGGTCCAAGACGGATTGCAAGCTAGGCTCGGTAGCGGCATTGAGGTTCTGACCCATCGCGAGCTGGTCGATCGCGAGATCGGTTTTTGGGCTCGAAGCACTCCGATTGGAATCATCTTTTCGATCGGCACGATTATGGGAATGTTGATCGGAGTGATCATCTGCTATCAGATCCTCTTTACCGACATCCAAGACCACTTGCCCGAGTATGCGACCCTCAAGGCCATGGGCTACGGTCCGGGATACTTTTTGCGGTTCGTCATGGCCCAAGCCTTTTATTTGTGCATGTCGGGGTTCATCCCAGGTTGCATCGTCAGTTGGTTTTTGTACCAATGGTTGTCGGATTGGACAGGGTTGGTCATGCGGCTGCAGGCCGATCGGATCGCCATCGTCGGCTGCTTGACCTTGGTCATGAGTCTCGTCAGCGGCATGCTCGCCGTCCGCAAGCTTTGGAGGACCGATCCTGCGGCCCTCTTCAAGTAATGGCCCCGTCAGTAGAATTTGCCGGTCCGTTTTGGCTTGGGTTCGCTCAGGAAACCAATGGAATCGCAACGGGAAATTGGTTGATCCCCCAGGATCGATCGCATCGGATTTCGTCGTACTCGTACTCAGCGAAGCGGTACTCAGTCCGCCGCGGCGGACGGTACTCGTACTCGATGGCTGTTGGAACGGCGGCGATGCCGATCGGCATCGAGGAAAACGCCAAAGCTGACGGCTCTTAGACCTTTTTTTAACCCACCAATTCTGCGGGAGATCCAAATAATGAACGGTTGGAGAATCTACGTCGCGTGTTGCTTGGTTTTGCAATGCAGTCTTGCAGTTTCGACCCAGGCGCAGCAGAGCGAGTCGGCCCACAGGCTCGGTTTCCAAAAGCGGCATGGCGATGAGATCATGGTTTGCGGCCAGCTCTATCGGATTGGAACGCCCGTAAAGCTTTGGCTCGATCCGGGCGGATTTGATGCCTACCGAACGACTAGGCACTTTAGTCCCTTCGAGAAACGCGAATGGAAGAGCACCGTCGAGGAAATGCAGTCAGGAAAAATCAACTTCGTGACCAAGCCCCAGGAGAGCAGTCCGGACCGTTATGGGTTGCGGTTTGGCTCGAAAGCTCAGACCGAGTACACCCCTGAGCAGCTTGATCAAATTCGCTCCGGAGGCTGGACCCTGGATCTGCTTCGAGAAAAAGTCGATCAGTTCGTCTTGCACTTCGATGTCTGCGGAACCAGCTCGCAATGTTTTTTCATCTTGCACGACATCCGTGGACTGAGCGTTCACTTCATGCTCGATGCCGACGGTACGATCTACCAGACGCTTGATTTAAAAGAGCGAGCTTGGCACGCCACGAAGAGCAATGACCGAAGCATCGGAATCGAGATCGCCAATATAGGGGCATATCCGGTAGCTCAGAAGCAGGACAAGGACCAAGCCGATCCGTTTTCGCAGTGGTATGCCAGGGATGACCAAGGAGTGTTTTTGACTTTTCCGCCCAAGATCCGAGGGGTTGATCGATTCGCCGATCGCAAGCTTCGACCGCGGCGGTCGGAGATGCTGACAGGGAAACTTGGTGATACGACATACCGACAGTACGACTACACCAGCGAGCAGTATGCCGCGTTGATCAAACTCACCGCTGCGTTGTCCGATATCTTTCCCCAGATCCGCTTGGACGTTCCTCGGCAAGCCGACGGCACACGGATCGAAAAAACCCTCACCGACGAGCAGTGGGCATCATTTAGCGGAATTATGGGGCATTACCACGTCCAAGGAAACAAATCCGACCCGGGGCCTGCGATGGACTGGGAGTATTTGCTCGAAAACGCCAGAAACTATCGCGCGGAGGTTTTGGCCAAGCCCTAAGGGGCTTTAGCGGGGGGAATTCCTCTCGGATTCCCCCCAAAGGAGCCTTGCGGTACGGTATAATGCTCGACCTTTCGTTAGTTCTCTACTCTGCGGAGATTTTTTCAAAACCGATGCCTGATTTTTCGGATCTTTCCAGGATCCTTACCGCCCTCGTGCTGGTCCTCGTCAATGGATTTTTCGTCGCCGCTGAATTTGCATTGGTCAAAATTCGCATAAGCCGCATCGAGCAGTTGGTATTGCAAGGCCGGATGTTTGCAAAAACCGCCAAGTGGCTTGCTCAGCGACTCGAGCACTCCTTATCTGCATGCCAACTCGGGATCACGATGGCCAGTTTGGCTCTCGGGGCGATCGGAGAACCGGCCGTTGCCCACCTGATCAAGCCGCTGCTGTCGCGAGTGGGTCTGGACTCCGAACCCCTTTTGCATGCTGTCTCGTTTGCCATCTCCTTTACGGTCGTGACGGCTTTGCATTTGGTCATCGGCGAGCAGGCGCCCAAGGTTTTTGCGATCCGCAATCCCGAGCCGATGCTCCTGGCCTGCGCTTTGCCGCTGAAGATTTTTTATATTCTGACCTATCCTCTCATGTTCATTTTGAGTGTCTCGACCGATGCGCTGCTGCGGATGCTCGGGGCCGACGAGAAATCCAAAAGCGCGATCCCTTACTCCGAAGAGGAAATCCGAGCACTGCTCCGCGAAGCCCATGTGCACGGGAATCTGACCCGCAGCGAACACAGTTTGATCAACGCAGTCTTTGAGTTCGACGATATGGTTTGCCGTCGGATCATGGTCGCCCGCAAAGACATCGATTTTGTCGATATCAACGATCCGCTCGATTCGGTATTGGGGATGATTCGGCGGACCAAGCACACGCGGTACCCTATTTGCGACGGCTCACTCGATTCGATCCTAGGTGTCTTGCACGTGAAGGATCTTGCCGTCGCGAGCGTCCTGCCGGACTTCCAGTGGACGAGCCTGATGCGCCCACCGAAGAAGGTCCCCGAGAACATGCCCATCAGCAAGTTGCTGAGGCATTTCCAAGGAACCCATCAGCACATGGCCTTCGTCGTCGACGAATACGGGACGATCATCGGACTCGTGACACTCGAAAACGTTCTCGAGGAGATCATCGGCGAGGTCGCCGATGAGTTCGACGTCGAAGAACCCGAAATTGTCCCCGATGGCTCGGATTCCTACATCGTCTTAGGCTCGACCGGGGTCCAAGTCGTCGAAAATCGCCTCGGGATCAAATTCGAAGAAGCCGACGTCGATACCGTCGGAGGATTGCTGGTCCATTACGCCGAAAGATTGCTCGTCGCCGGAGACGTTATTGAGTTGCCCGGCGCAACCGCTAAAGTATTAACCGTTTCCGATGATCGGGCCACCAAAGTCCGAATCACCCTCTCACCTACGAAAGATTGACCGCTCATGAAGTCCACATTCAAGTCGCTATGGCTCTGCTCCCTGGGATTCTTCGCGATGCTCGGAGCATGCACAAAGTCTGCCGACGCGCAAGACCAATCCGCCAAATCCGCCGCGAGCAGCTTGTTCGATGGCAAGTCCCTTCAGGGCTGGTCCGGCTTGTCGGCCAATTGGAGCGTCCAAGACGGAGCGATTACCGGCGAAAACAAAGCCGATGCTCCCATCGGACAAAACACCTTCTTGGTCTACGACAAACCTGTCAAGGACTTTGAACTGACCCTCGAATTTCGAATCATGGGAGGCAACTCCGGCATCCAGTATCGAAGCAAGATCTTCGACAAAGACAAGTTCGTCGTCGGGGGATACCAAGCCGACATCGATGCCAACAAGCGTTACATGGGGATCAACTACGAAGAGCGCGGCCGAGGCATTCTTGCCGAACGAGGTGAAATCGTCGCCGTCGATGCCCAAGGCAAAAAGGGCCGCGTAGGCTCGGCCGGTGACGCCGATGCCCTCCTGTCGCAAATCAAATGGGAAGACTGGAACCGATACAAGATCGTCGCAAAAGGAACCGTGCTTCAACATTACATCAACGACCAACTGATGTCGGAAGTCCAAGATTCCGAAGCTTCCAAGGCAGCAAGCGAAGGAGTCCTGGCACTGCAACTCCACGCGGGTCCTCCCATGAAAGTGCAATTCAAAAACATCATGCTCAAGTCGTACTAACGAGCCGTTTTTTGGACGATTGATTTACTCTATTCACTTTTGATTTCCATGAGCAACATCCAGCGCGTCGCGATTCTGTTTTCTGGCGGACCGGCCCCGGCAGCCAACGCCGTGATCTCCTCGGCAGCCTTCAGCCTTTTGCAAGCGGGCGTAGAGGTCATTGGAATCAAGCACGGGTACTCCAATCTAATCGATTTCGATCCTGCGAAACCTTTGGTCGAAGGGAAGCATTACCTGCGATTCACACAAGAATCGCTCGAGTTCATGCGGACCGAGCCAGGGATTCGCATCGGCACGGCAAGAGCCAATCCGGGCAAGGTCGTCAAAGGCCCTGCGGACCTTCAAGATGCCGAGAAGACCGCGCCCCTGGGCCGATGCTATCGCGCACTGCGATCCCTAGGGGTCGATGCGCTGGTGAGCATCGGTGGCGATGACACGCTCAAGACCGCTAACAAGATGAAGCTCTACCAGGAAACCCTGCCAGCGAAAGAAACTCGCATGCCGGTGATCCATCTGCCCAAGACCATCGATAACGATTACTCAGGCATCGATTTTACCTTCGGTTACTTCAGCGCCGCAGAAGTCCTGGCCAACGAGATCCGAAATCTCAACCGCGATGCGGCAGCCGGACAAGCGTATTTCATCGCCGAGGCGATGGGACGCTCGGCCGGATGGCTCGCCTACGGGGCCGCGATCGCCGGTGATGCATGCTTGGTCCTGAGCGTCGAAGACATCGTCGGGCCTTTGGCATCGAGCGAGACGGTCCAAGACGCCAACGGAACGAGCCAGACCCGCAAGATCATGAACATGGAGGCCGTGCTGGCCAAAATGGTTTCGATGATGATCGCCCGTGAAAAACTAGGCCGCAACTACGGAGTGATCGTCATCGCCGAAGGACTCGCCGAGTTTCTGCCCCTGTCGTACATCCAAGGTGTCTCGCGGGACGAGTTCGGACACCTCGCCGTGGCCAACGTCGACGTCGGTAAAACCATCGGACGCTATCTTGCCGATGCCTATAAAAAAGCGACTGGCAAATCGCGGAAAATCAACGGCCTACAGATGGGTTACGAATCGCGATGCTGCGTGCCGACCGCTTTCGATGTGATGCTCGGTTCGCAAATCGGGATCGGCGCCTACCGCGCTCTGATCGAAGAGAAGCTCAACGGAGTGATGGTCTCCGTCGGCGGACAATTCGACATGTCCTTTGTCCCCTTCGAAACCTTGGTCGATCCGGTGACCCTCGTGACGAAAGTTCGCTTCATCGATCGCCAGAGCGATTTCCATCGGCTCGCGCGGTTGCTCGAGCAGAAAACCGATTGATCCTCCACCGGACGGTCCACAAGCCTATCGACCAAGCCTATACCGACGGTGATATTCCAACCGTAAAACAATAGCCGAGAAACTCTAGTAGCAACTCAGGGCAGCAAGCATGATTGCAGCAAGCAGGATCGCAGCGCGTCTAGGAAGGCCCTTTACCCCAGGACTGCTCTCCCGATGGTTCCCAGGGCTGCTCGCAGGATGGCTCGCGGTGGTTTCGGGCAGTGCATCACCAGCCCAGCCACCAACTCAGCCACGAACTCAGCCACCATCCGAGGTGGCCCAAGAGATCTTGGCTCAGACCGGGGAATCCCAGCGCGAAGGCTTGATCGAAAAGCACAAGTCGATGGCAAGGGATTTGATCCTCGAATGGACCAAGGACCTTGGGACAAACCCGCCAGATCCGAGCTTGGGGAGCCTTGAGTACCAGCGCATCCCTTCGATCTGGCGCGCAGCGATCCTAGCGGTTCGAGATCCCTCAAGTCGCAACGCAGCGTTGGTCGACTTGGTAGATCTATCGCTCCCGGAACCCACCGGCCCGATGCGCGATTGGCAAGCGGTCGTCCTCGGTGGGGCCATCATCAACGGATTGAGCTTGGAAGGCCTTTGGCCAAAAAGCGAACTCGAAAAAGTCATTGCACAGCATCCAGAGTGGAAGCCCCGTTGGGATCGCGCTTTGGAGTTGGCCAAGTCAGACGCTTATGATCCAAAGGTCCCCGTCGGAACAAGGTACGATGCGATTAGGATTTTGGCGATGCTGCCAGCCGAACAAGCCATCGGTAAAGTGAGCCCTTTTTTGGACCTCGAAGGGCCGGTCTTGGGGGGACTCGATCAAGCGTCCAAAGATGAGTTGCAAATGGGGGCCATCAGCGCCCTGAGCGACATCGACGGACCTGAAATGTTTGAGCCCATGCTCTCGAAGTACTCGAACTTCTCGTATGGCAATCAGAAATTAGCTTACCAAGCCATGCAGCGAACCGATCAACGAAGGCTCGCTTGGCAGATCCTCGATTCGGACCTCAAGGAGCAGCTTTACCTACCCAAAGCGATGACCCTCGACCATGCCTTCACCGAAGGGATCGAGGGACCGGCAAGCGATGCTCAAGGCAATGTCTATGCAGTGAACTTTGGAAAACAGCAGACGATCGGCAAAATAGATCGTTGGGGCAATGGAATCGCTTGGGCCAGCTTGCCAAACCGAGGAACAGGCAACGGCATCGTCCTCGATAGTCAGGGGGATCTGCTGGTTGCCGATTATGTCGAGCACAAGATTTGGCGAGTCGATCGAGTCACCGGCGCCTTCGTACTTCATTGCCACGAACCAACGATGCATCAGCCCAACGACTTGGCAATCGCCGATGACGGGACACTCTATGCCAGCGATCCGAATTGGAGTCAAGGGACTGGGCGTCTCTGGCGGATCGATCGGCAGGGAATCGCTCGGATCGTCGCCGAAGGGATGGGAACGACCAATGGGCTCGACATCAGTCCGGACGGGAAATATCTATCGGTCAATGAATCCCAGCAGCGCAAGATCTGGCGGTTTGAGATCCAGAAAGATGGAACGCTTGCCGCGAAAACTTTGTTCAAAGAGTTTCCCGACCATGGTTTTGATGGAATGCGTTACGACGATCAAGGGAACTTGTATGTAACGCGGTATGGAGAAGGGACTGTCGTGGTCTTGAGCCCTGAAGGGGAGATCTTGCGTCGAATCGACGTCCTCGGGGCGCGCCCGAGCAATATTTGCTTCGGTGGCCCCGACGGCAAGACCGTCTATGTGACAGAGGTCGAGCACGGTCGGCTCATTCGATTCCGAGTCGAGCACGCGGGACGAACACCACGTTTTCGTCCCGAGGATCGGCGAGCCGACTGGATCGACAAGATCCATCGTTGGCCAGATCAGCTCGATCGAGACAACACAGCCAATCCTTCGAAGAGCGATCCGCAGTGGCTTGCCTCGGTCCGCACATTGGCCGATTGGCAAAAGGCCAGAGCAAACGTTCAGGCCCGTTTCGACAGGCTGCTCGGGCCTATGCCTCCGGTCGGCACGGCACCGAAGCTAGAGGTGCTCAGCGAAGAACGAGTCGAAGGAGTTCTCCGACGGCGAGTGAAGATCGAAATTGAAACCGATGTTTCGATGGATGCTTATATCCTATTGCCCGATGGGCCCGATGGGCTCGATTCGAGCGGCTTAAGGCCGGGCATGGTCGCATTGCATCCGACCAACAACGCCACGATCGACGAGATCGCAGGTCTCGGGAACAGTGGTCCGCGAGCCACCGGCTTGGAGTTTGCTAAACTTGGGTATATCGTGATCTGTCCGAAGTGTTTCTTGTGGCAAGAGGGAGTTGGTTTCGACCAAGCCGTATCGAATCATGCCAAGCGTCATCCGCAAACGCGAGGGATGGCCAAAATGGTTTATGACGCGCAGCGGGCTTTGGATACGTTGTTGAGCATCCCTCAGGTAGACCCCAAGCGTGTGTTTGCTTTCGGCCATTCGCTTGGGGCCAAGCAAGTCCTTTACCTCATGGCAAAAGACCCGCGTGTGCTCGCGGGGGTGGCAAGCGAGGGTGGGGTCGATCTTCGGTCGACCAACTGGGAGGCACCTTGGTATTTGAACCCTCCGCCGAGAATCCCCCTAGGAACGCCGTCGCTGGAGCACCGTGCCGATTGGGGGGCCGATTGGGGGCATGACGAGTTGCTCATGCTCATTGCCCCGAGGCCTGTTTTGATTATGGGGGGACAGAAAGGTCCGGGAGCGGCCGACGGGAGCCAGAGTCTGCCAGCGATGCGTGGGGCTTTTCGGATCTGGCGTCTCTTTAACGCAGAAACAACGGAAATAGATGGCAAAAAGCCAGCGAATGCAGCCGCTTGCCTAGGCTTAGCGCTTTGGAATCATGGACAAGGCCACGTGTTTGGCGATTGGCAGTTTGAACAAGCCCGGGCTTGGTTTGAGGCCTACCAGAAGATCCACAGACTGTAAGCGGATTCTCTGCATTGGGTAGTAATACACACTCGCAACATTCCTAGCCTTCGCGTTGCAATACTCTTGCACTTGAGAAAATCATAATTATTTATCCGGATTTTTCGATCAAGGACTGCCAAAAGAACGTAAATCCGGCATATTAGTCTGTGTAGCCTCTAGGCAAATTAGGTTTCGGTTCCTCTTCCTAAAAAGAAAGTTTTGAATATGGCAATTAATTTGATGGATTTGGTCAAAACCGCTATCAGCAGCAGCGGTGTGGCAGATCAGATCGGATCTGCAGTTGGATTGGAAAAGAGCAAGACAAACTCGGCTATTGAAGCTGCGATTCCTGTTTTGCTCGGCGGACTCATGAAGAAGGCGTCGACGCCATCGGGAGCCTCAGAGCTTTCGAACATTTTCAAGAAGCAGGACGCAGAGCCATCCATCTTGGATAACCTCGGAAGTCTCGTATCGGGTGGCGCGAGCTCGAAGTTGCTCGGTATGGGCAGTTCCCTCTTGCCGATGCTCTTGGGCTCCTCGCAAGCGAGCATTGTTTCCGTCCTGATGAAGCTTTTGGGAATCGGCGACAAGGGTGTTCTGGGATTGCTCGGATCTTTGGCTCCTATCGTCATGGGTGTTGTCGGCAAGCAAGCCAAGTCTGCCGGTGGATTTGATCCAGGCGTCTTGACCAACCTTCTCGGCGGACAAAGCAACTTCTTGAGCAGCGCGTTGCCAAACGAACTCAAGGGAGTCATGGGATTGGCCGACTTGGGCAAGCAAGCCAGTGAAGCCGTTTCCAGTGCTGCACGCGGCGCGACCCGCGCAGCGACCCAAGCTGTACCCGCCGCACCTGCTTCGAGTCCTTTGGGATGGCTCTTGCCTTTGCTCGCTCTGGCAGCTTTGGGCTTCTTGGGCTACACCTTCATGTCCGGTAGCAAGAAAGAAGAAGTCAAGAAGCCGATTACCAGCGCACCGAATGCAGTTCCTGCGACGGCACCTGCAATCAAGCCAGCACCTGAAGTCGCCGCAGCCCCCTTGGAACTTCCAAAGCTTGAACTGCCTGGTGGCATGAGCATCGAAGATCTCCAGAAGAAGCTCGCTGGCTCCTTTGACGGAATCACCGAGACTCTCGGAAGCATCACCGATGTGGACACTGCCAAGGGTGCTGTTAGCAAGTTGGAAGAAGCCGCTAAGGCTTACGCTGACCTCGGTATGGACAGTATGCCTGCTGCTGCAACCGGCACGTTGGCTCCATTCATCAAGCCGTACTTCGAAAAAGTCGGTGGATTGCTCAACACCCTTTACCTCATCCCTGGGGTTAAGGAAATCATCGAGCCAGTCCTCGGGCCAATGGTTCAATCCGTATCGAAGATGATGGGCTAGTCTTTCCAAAGACCAGCTAGAAATCCTCAAAGGCCTGCGGTCTCAAAACCGCAGGCCTTTTTTGTTTTCAAGATCTCCCGCAGAGATCCGGCTGTTCGTAGTGGATCTCCCGCAGAGATCGTGGCTGTTTGGTTTTAGCCCGGAGGGCGGCACATCTCTGCCGGTGTGCGTAAGCCACCGGACCGGGCATCCACTAGCTACAGATACGGTCCATGACATTGCCGTACACGTCGGTCAATCGGAAATTCCGCCCCGCGTACCTATAAGTCAATCGCTCATGGTCCATGCCCAGCAAATGGAGGATCGTCGCATGCCAATCGTGGATGTGACACTTATCCTCGACCGCCTCGCGGCCATGTTCGTCGGTGGCACCATAGCTCAACCCGCCTCGCACTCCCCCACCTGCCATCCAGGTCGTGTATCCCTTGTTGTTGTGATCCCGACCGTCCCCGTTTTGTGCATCGGGTGTGCGGCCAAACTCACCTCCCCAGATGACCAATGTTTGATCCAAAAGCCCTCTTTGCTTGAGATCCGCGAGCAATCCAGCAATCGGCTTATCGATCTCGCTGCACTTATCGGGTAATTGCTCACGGAGTCGCTGATGATGATCCCAATTGCCATGATTGAGCTCTACAAATCGGACGCCAGCTTCGATGAATTTTCGGGCCATAAGGCACTGCCGTCCAAAGCCATCGGTGGGATTCTCGTTGATCCCGTACATCTCGAAAGTCTTTGGAGTCTCGTCGCTGAGGTCCATAAGTTTTGGCAAGGCATCTTGCATCCGAAAGGCTAACTCATAGGATTCGATCACCCCTTCGACGTTCGGATCGACCCCGGCTCGATCGAGCGAGTTTTGGTTCAGTTGCTGAATAAAATCGATTTGCGAGCGCTGCGAGCGACGAGTCAGCCTTGGATTGTTGATGTCGGGTATCGCCGACCCGTTTCCAGCCGGCATGTTCCTAGCCATACCGGGGCGAGGGCCCTGTGGCCTACCGACCTTAGTCCCTTGGTAGATCGCTGGAAGAAACGCATTGCCGTAATTCTGAGAAGCCGTCGCTTGGGGATTCAAAGCGACAAAGCCTGGTAAGTTCTCGTTTTCCGTACCTAAGCCATAGAGGGTCCAGGCACCGAGCGATGGGCGAACAAACTGCGCGTTGCCCGTATGCATCTGCGTCATGGCCCGTGGATGGATCGGCTGATCGCAATGCATCGATCGGATCAAACACATTTCGTCAGCGTGCTGGCCGAGTTCGGGGAGCAGCTCGGACATCCACAAACCGCTTTTGCCTCGCTGATGAAACTTCCACGGCGAGGCCATGAGCTTGGCCCCGTTGGCTCGACCGGTTTTGCCTTCGTCACGTCCCAAGCGAGGCTTGTAGTCGAAAGTATCCAGGTGCGAGGGTCCCCCTTGCATGCAAAGAAAAATCACCTGCTTGGCCTTCGCTGCAAAATGCGCTTGCTTGGGGGCCAACGGATTGGTCGATCCGGCAGACTCTTGATCGTCGCCGAGCAACCGCTTGGCCTCAAGGGTGCTCATCCCGGCAAATGCCAAGTAGCCGAAACCTGCCGAAACTGTCCTGAGCAATTCGCGTCTTGAGAACATTGTTGTGGGGCCTTGTTGGGATATCAGCCTTAAGTGGGAATAACGAAACGGAGCCATAGGGAGTGGGCTCAACGCAACACACGGAATTCGGCCGAGCCGAGGATCGCCTGGCAGAACTGACTCCAAGCCTTGAACGTGGCTTCATCGGACGGGACTTGCGATTGGCTGTCCTTGGCCTTGCGTACGAACTTCACAGACGCTTGGATCTCCTCCCGGCTAGCCGGTCGGCCGTAAGCGATCTGAAACGCTCGGTCGACTCGGGCTTGAGGGTCCGTGCTAGATTGCATCAGCCGACGTGCGAACGCATCGCTGAGTTCCAGGACAAACGGATTGTTGAGCATGTACAACGCTTGCTCGGCGGTGTTGGATACCTCGCGAGTTCCGGTGACCATATTTGGGTCGGCAAAGTCGAAGGCATCGAGGGCTCGGGGTAGATTGTTTCGGGTGATCGGCAGGTAGACGGAGCGATGGTAGTTGGGTACTTCAATCAGGTTGACTGTTGGGTTCCGCAGGTTACCGCCTAGGAGCCGTCTTAAATTCGCTAAGCGATCGTCATTGCCCGATCCTCCTGGTGCGATCAACAGCGGTGCGTTTTGTGGACCATTTGGCCCCATCAAGGCAGATCCCATCGCAGCGAGTATCGATGCCCGTGGTGGCTTAAGCTCGATCGATCCGCTGACAGAGAGCATCGCGTCGCGGATCGCCTCGGCGCTCAATCGCTTGACATTGCCACGGGCGATCCAGAGGTTCTCCGGATCGGCCTCGAAGCGACTCGGATCCTGATCGGTCTTGAGCCGATAAACCCGCGATGTAACGATGCTGCGAATGATTGACTTTACCGACCAGTTTTGGTCCATCATTTCGAGGGCCAAATAATCCAAAAGCTCGCGGTGGGTGGGCATCGGACCCGAGAGGCCGAAGTTGTCCGGTTCGCGCACGATTCCTTGGCCGATTAGATGCTGCCAGATGCGATTGACCATCACTCGAGCCGTCAGGGGATTCTCTTTAGAGGCAAGCCACTTGGCAAATTCCAAGCGTCCAGATCCAGAAGCAGGGAGTTTATCCGGAAGGTTTCCGAGGACCTGAACGAATCCCCTTGGGATTTCTTGGGCGGGTTGGTCGATCTCCCCACGGACCAATACGCGTGCATTGCGGATCGATTGGCGGTCTTGGACCCCCATGCAGACCGAGATGGGCCGTCCTGTCGTATCGACACTGTTGATCTTGGCCCGGAGCTGGCCTACGATCTGATCCAAAATATTGGCGTTCAGACCCGAGGTCGTACCTCCGGTACGCTGCGCCCGACGTGCCTCGGCCAGTTCCTGTTGTCGCTCTTGAAGTTCCTGTTTCAAGTCCTCGATGTCCTGGGGAGTCATCACCGGCTTGCTCGCCTCGGGGTCCTGGATCGGCAAGCGGATCGAGTCAGAGGGTTGTCGATTCCGAATGGTGCGAGTACCGCCGTAGAACGTTTCGGTGCTTTGGAATATCCCAGCTAAGGCGTAGTAATCGCTTTGCGGGATAGGATCAAACTTATGATCGTGGCATCGTGCGCAGCCTACCGACAGCCCCAGCACGACACGCGTCGTGGTGTCGATTTGCTCGTCGACCAAGTCGGCTTGGAATTGCCGTGGGTTCTGCTCAGTCAGAGACTTTGGCCCGATGGCTAAGAATCCGGTGGCGATGAGGTTTTCATTCCACTGCGAATCGTCTGCAACGGGAAGCAGGTCCCCGGCGATCTGTTCGAGGAGAAAACGATCGTAAGGCTTGTCGTTTTCAAACGATTGAATCACGTAGTCGCGATAACGCCAAGCGTTGGGGAACGACATATCCGATTCCTTGCCGCTCGATTCGGCATACCGAGCCGCATCGAGCCAGTGGCGAGCCCAGCGTTCGGCATACTGCCGAGAGTCGAGCAACTCGTCGGCCAACCTCGCGATGGCTCCTTGAGGACTCGACTGCCAGTCCTCAAGGAAACTTTCGCGTTGTTCCGGGGTAGGAGGTAAACCGACAAGGTCCATTGTCAGCCTGCGGACAAGCGTGTTCGCATCGCAATCGTCCGTCGGCTCGACCCCTTGAGCTTCCCATTTCGAAGCGACCAGGCGATCGATAGAAGACTCGCCCCAATCCTGGAACTGCTCGAGCTTAGGCTCGATGCGTTGCGGTTGGGTAAAGGCCCAGAACGACTTGCCCGCCTGGATGTCTTCGGGTGTCACTTTGGAATGAACGACCACCCCTTGATTCACACGAGGATCGGGTGCTCCCATTTCGATCCAAGTTTTAAAATCGGCAATGATGTTCGGGGCGAGTTTGCCTTTGGGTGGCATCCGATTATCGCGGTAGTTGATCGCATGCCACAGCGAACTGTTGTCCAAGTCCCCTGGGACGATCGCCGGGCCAGATTCCCCACCGGCGAGCAGTGCTTCGCGATTCTCGACCGAAAGTCCCCCTCGGACCGATTGCTCGCTCGTCGCATGGCAACGGTAGCAATGCTCGATCAGGACCGGGCGGATTTTGGTCTCGAAGAAGTCGAGTTGATCGGGTGTAAGTTTCCCATCATCCTCGGGAGCGGCCGCAAATGCCGCCGCACCGCAGATCCAGAGGATCGTAACCCAGCTCACGGAGTGGCGGACCATGGAATGCTTGTGCATCAGATGCGTTCCTACAGGGGAATGTTCGGCTTGAGGGATCTTGAGGGATATGGGGAAAATGGCTTAGGTATCCGAAGAGGGGCGGCGTGGCCGGACCCCTTGGCCACCCTCGGTCCGACCTTCCGGGCGACCTTCGGGGCGGCGGTTGCCTGGTCGCATGGCTTCGATCCTGCGCATCGACTGCTCCATTTCCGACTTATCGATCGCTCCGTCGCCGTTGGTGTCGATATTGGTGAGCCGTTCGCGCATTTGGGGAGGGATCTCATCGCCCGAGAGCTTCCCGTCCTTGTCCTGATCGCGATTTTCGAACATGCGGGCCATCATCTCTGGGTTAGGCCCACCTGGATTGCCTGGGGCACCGGGCCCACCGGGTCCACCGGGTCGCCCTGGACCATTAGGGCCATTAGGGCCAGCGAACTGTGGCATTTGGGCTGGATCCGGACGCATCTCTTCGGCGTTGAGGATGCCGTCACCATTCTTATCGAGCTTCAGCAGGGACTTCGAGGCATTTTCAATTTCCGATACCGAAAGCTGGCCGTCCTCGTCGGCATCAAGTGCTCGAAACACCGGTGAGTTTCTCATCATCATCGCCATTCCCCGGGCAGCCATCTCGGGGTTGCCCCCATTGGGTCGGTTTTCTTGCAATCGGCCCCCTTCTTGCAATCGGCCCTGCAAAGGCCTGCGGCCTTCGGCGGGCGCATCATCCCGACGTCCGGGCTCGGCTCTCGGTGGTTTCGGCGATTCGGGCTCTGGAGCTTGTGGATCTTGGGCTTGGCAAGGCATCGTCCAGAGCAAAGAGCCCATGAGGCTGGCAAATAGCAATCGTTTCATCTTGTAGGACCTTAGGCTGTAAACGTGGAGGGAGATTTCGCAGAGTTGAACCTTAATGACTCTACCGACGCGGAGGTCCAAGGATCCACTTAGGAGATTGGAGATTTTTAGGAATTCTATTCCCTGCCCAGTCAAACCTTTGGATAATCTCAGCATGACGGATTCCAAAGCACCGATCGTACCCGATGTATCCCCGAGCCAGCCTAGCCTGGAAGGCCAGCCATTGCCGGCCAGTCAGGATGGCGTTCCTATCGGGAGTTTGGAGGAACTCACGGAATTCTTCGTGTCGATTCGACCGCGGCTTGAAAAAATCGTTCGTTTCCGGATCGATCCAGCTTTCCAAGCTCGAATCGATCCTGCGGATGTGTTGCAGGAAGCTTTTTTGCAGATTGCCAAACGGCATCAAGAATTGGTGCAAACCCAGCAGGTCCACCCCTTGGTTTGGATCCGTCAGCGTGTCCTTCAAACGCTCTGGGACATGCAGCGAGCCCACGGCAGAGACAAACGAAGCGTGCATCGCGAGCTTGCCATGCCCCTTGCTGGCTCGAACACCACGAGCATCATCATGGCCCGATGGCTTGCCGATGACATGACCTCACCTAGCCAAGCGATGATCCAAGACGAGGAACAGCGTCGGCTTCAAAGGGCCTTGGAGTCGATGAACGAAATCGATCGCGAGATCCTTGCGATGCGTCACTTCGAATACCTGACGAACCTGCAGACGGCCCAAGCCCTTGGCATTTCACCGACGGCAGCAAGCAACCGATACGTCCGGGCCGCGAGCCGCTTGGCCGAGATTCTTCAACCCACAAACCAGCCTCCAGCAGGACATCCACGAGCTGGCCAGCCGGAGCAACAGCGATGAATCCTACAGCGATGAACCCCACCGAGGCCGTCGAACGCCATCCGTTCGAAGAACTTGCCGACGAGTTCGTGTTGAAATTCCGCAGCGGTCAGTCCCCTAGCATCGAACACTACGCCCAAGCGTACCCCCAGCATGCGGCGATGATTCGTTCTATATTTCCATCGCTGATGATCGTCGAGAAGGTCAGCGCTAAGGTGACGAACGAATCGATCGCACCGACGTTGAGTACGACATGCTCGGATCCTACCCAACTCGTACCGAAAGCGTTTGACGATTTCGAAATCCTTCACTGCATTGGCCGCGGAGGCATGGGAGTCGTCTACGAGGCGATCCAAGGTTCCTTGCAACGCAGGGTCGCCTTGAAAGTCATCCACGCACAAGCTTCAGCAAGTCCGCGAAGCCGGGAACGCTTTCGACGCGAAGCCGAGTCGGCTGCCGGATTGCACCACACCAATATCGTTCCGGTGTACGGCTCGGGAGAAGATCACGGTCTTCAGTATTACGCGATGCAATTGATCCATGGATCGACCCTGGCCGATGTGATCGTATCGCTTCGAGCTCGACTGGGCGAATCGGTCCCCGGCGAGCCCTTGGGACCTGCTCTTACACTCGATGCGGTCGATCAACTTCTGACGCAACGAGCTACCCCTCCGAGCGCCAAGCACCCGCAGAGCTCTCAGAAAGGAGCACACAAGGGTTCAAACAGCTATTCCACGCCATCGAAAGCATCGCGAGATGATCGGCCGACAAGTCCACTTGCACCGAACGATCCGACTCTGCCCGCCGAAACTCGGGATCTGACACGCGAGGCGATCCTGGGACCGATGCAGGGTAGCCCGTTAGCGACCGATGAATTATCGACTTCGATGCTACCTGCCTCGATTCCACCAGGGACTTCCGAGGTTTACCATGACGATCGCGCGGTCCGAGCGATTCCCCAGCATTACTATCGCAACATCGCTCGCTTGACGTCCAAGGTGGCCGATGCTTTGGATTATGCGCACCAGTCGGGGGTCTTGCACCGGGATATCAAGCCGAGCAATTTGCTCCTGGACCAAACCGGAACGATTTGGGTTGCAGACTTCGGATTGGCGTTTCGGGAGGATCTTGAGAGCCAAACACAAACCGGCGAATTGCTCGGTACGCTTCGGTATATGGCCCCTGAGCAATTCGTCGCCAAGGCCGATTCGCGCAGCGATATCTACAGCCTTGGCCTGACTCTTTTCGAGTTGCTCACGCTCAGGCCTGCACTCGAAGCCCCCAAACGCCGCGTGTTGGATCCGACCAAGTACAGCCAACTCGAATTCACAGCCTCTGAGCGGCAAGTGATTCCTAGGGACCTCCAGACAATCGTTCTAAAAGCCTCGGCGTTGGAGCCGGTGAATCGCTACGAGCGGGGTAAGGATTTCCAAGAGGATCTCGAACGATTTCTCGACGACTTGCCCATCTTGGCACGCCGTGAATCACCTATCGAGTCGACGATGCGCTGGATACGACGCAACCCAGCAATCGCATCCCTGACGGCGAGTCTGTTCGGTTTGCTTGTGGCGATCGCAACGATCCTAGGGCTTTGGAATCGCCAGCAGCGCGAGACCCTCGATGAGCTCAAGCTGGCCTATATCGGTTCTGCGAATAGTCTTGCAGATCGAACCAAAGCTCTGGAGCAAGCCAACACCGAAAGCAAGCGAGCTCGACAGAACATGGACCTAGCATTGGAAGCCTTCAATACCATCACCGAGAATATCGCGTCGCGAGGCCGTTCTTTAGACATACAAGGACTCGACGAAACGGGACTCGAAACCGATGGGTTCGCCGACGCGGTGCTCACCCAAGCCGATGTCGAACTTCTGAAATCGCTTCAAAACTTTTTCGATCGATTTGCAGAGGAGAATGCTACCGACCTGAGATTCGATGCGGCCATCTCCCGACGACGCGTCGGCGAAATCGAAAACAAAATCGGTAGATACGATCAAGCCGCCCAGTCCTTGCGCCGTGCGATCGCGGAATTCGAAGCGGTACGAAACAAGGATCAAGGGGGTCAAGAAAAGCAACGCGTTCTCAATGAGGAGCTTCAAGCTCGCAAAGAGCTAATCGGCTTGCACTCACGGCGAGATCAATTCCCTCGGGCGATCGAAGAGATGGAAAACCTCCGAGAAGTTCTCGAGAAGAACCCGGAATTTGCAAACTCGGAGGAAGGCCGCTTTGGCCTAGCCTCGGCCCTAGAGAGCTTGTCCAGCGGATCGGCTCGCCTTGCCCTAGATCGAAGTCTCAACGATCGGAATCTCAACGATCGACGCCGTAGACTATTCTCGCCGTTTTTCAGCCGGCCTGGTCCATGGGTCCCTGAGATCCCTATCCCGATGGCCCAAAGGCTCGAGAGGGACCTTGCCTACAACGCGCAAGCAATCGAACTTCTCGATGGTCTCAGTCAGCAGAATCCTGTGCAGAGCAAGTATCGCCTCGGATTGGCTCGCAACCACCGCGATCGGATGCGGATGAACCGTTTGCTAGGACTTCAGTCCGAATTCGAGAAATCGCTCGGGAAAGCCTCAGAGATCTTTCAAGATCTCCTGTCAAAGAATCCTACCTCAGCCGTGCTAAAATATGAACTAGCGAATCTTTATGCTACAAGCCTTGTGCATCCATCGGTCGATGGAGATCGACTCGAGGAAGCGATTCGGCTTGTTCAAGAATCCCTCCAAGAGCACCCTGGCGTCCCGGAATACCAGACGCTCTATGCATCGCTTTTGGCAAGGTCCGCTTGGACAATCCCAGCGGGGATCGATCCTGCGGCCGAGCGCCAATTCGAACGTGTCGAAAACGGAGTCAACAAACTTCAGCAATCGATCGCGATCCAACAAGGGCTCGTCGATCGATTCCCTGAAATCCAAGTCTATGCGATCCATCTGCTGCAAACCAAAATGCAGATCGTCGATTACTACAACCAGTTCCGACGCCCAGAGAGAGCCAAGCAAACCCTTGCCGAAGCGATCGCACTTGCGGAAAAACTAATCGAGTCTGGAACGGCTCGCCAACCGGCACTCCGAGCGATCCTGGATCGATTGAAAGAACGAAAAAACACCATGGAAACAAAAACAGAACAGGAAAAACCCTAAGATGCTCGGTCTATCGAAATCAAGAAATCGAGCGATTCGACTGCTAGGATCGCTTGCACTGCGTTCGCTGCTTTTTGCCACCTTCTGCTTGGCGAGCTTCTGCTTGACAAACAACGCCCAAGCCCAGAGCGCTCCCCCGAACATCGTTTTCATTCTCGCAGACGATTTAGGCTGGGGTGAGTTGGGTTGCTATGGCCAAGAGAAATTGCAGACGCCAAACCTTGATCGGCTCGCCGCCGGAGGAATGCGATTCACCCAGCATTACAGCGGAGCACCGGTATGCGCACCGTCGCGATGCGTGCTGATGACCGGCAAACATCTCGGACACGCCGAGATCCGAGGCAATAAGCAAGCCAAGTTGAGTTTTCCAGAGTTCACCGAAGGGCAACATCCGCTGAGCGAAAGTGCGATCACCTTGGCTCAAACGCTGCGCAATTTCGGATATGCAACCGGAGCTTTTGGCAAATGGGGACTAGGTCCTGTAGGAAGTACAGGAGACCCGAACCGCAAAGGCTTTGACCGATTCTTTGGATACAACTGCCAAGCCGTCGCGCATAGCTATTATCCTGAGTTCCTTTGGGATAATTCCCAACCTATCCGCATCAATAACAAATCGACCTCGGGACATCGCAAGCCCAACGAGGGACCGATCGATGCCTCCGATTGGGTGGGCCAAACCTATGCTCCCTATCGGATGATCGAACAAGCCGAGGCCTTCATCGAGGCGAACGCCAAGCGTCCCTTCTTTTTATACCTTCCGTGCATCGAACCCCACGTGGCGATGCATCCGCCGGTCGATACCCTCGATCGGTTCCCCAAGGAGTGGGATGTCCAAGAATACCGGGGCGGTAATGGGTACCTACCCCATCCTCGCCCCCGTGCGGCTTACGCAGCGATGATCTACGATTTGGATCGGCATGTTGGTCGGATCCTCGATGCTTTGGACAAGCACGGACTGACGAATCAAACTTTGATGGTCTTTTCCAGTGACAATGGGACGACCCACGCAGGCAACAATGAACCGAGCTTTCACGTTGGGGGAGCGGACCCGAAGTTCTTCTCAAGCACCGCTGGGCTTCGAGGCTACAAAGGAAGCGTCTACGAGGGTGGGATCCGCGTCCCGATGATCGCTCGATACCCAGGCCTGATCCCGGCTGGAAAAGTCGACTCGACGCCTTGCTACTTTGCCGACTGGTTCCCGACCCTGTGCGATGTTGCGAAGATATCGAAAAAAGACTCGCCCAACCTGCCGGATTTCGATGGTGTGAGTCTATGGCGAGTGCTTTGCGGTACTGGAAGCTTGGAATCGCGGCCGCCGATGGTATGGGTCTTTCCAGAGTACTCAGGACAAGTCGCGGTGCGATTCGGGGACTACAAGCTACTCCGGCGGGGACTAGCGACCAAGAAGCCCTCGGAATGGGAACTTTACGATTTATCCAAGGATCCAGGCGAGGCGACGGACTTGGCAAACGAACACCCTGATCTCGTCGAGCAAGGGCAGAGAATTTTGCGAGAGCAGACCGACACCAATGCGGTCTTTCCAGTCAACTTCTGAGATGACACATCGACGGTAGGAAGGACAAGCGATGCTCGATGAGCTGCCAGAGGACTTGGTCGAACGTTGGAAGCGGGGTCAGAAGATCCGCGCGCTGGATTATCTAGAGCGTCAGCCGGACCTTCGCAAGAACTTGGCACTCTACAAACGCTTGGTCGCCGAGGAGTTGCGACAGATGCATCGATCGGGATTGGCCCTGGACACCGAGCAACTGATCAAAGACTACCCCGAGTGCCGCGAGACGATCCTGAGCTTCGACCCTCTATTCGAAACCCTCGACGCCCCTGTGGCCGATGCATTCGCAACGCAGCTTGAGCAAACCAAAGCCCTCGACGTATCGGCCACCACGACCCGATCTGGCTTGCCCGAAATCCCCGGTTTCGAGATTCTCTCAGAACTCGGTCGAGGTGGCATGGGAGTGGTCTACCGCGCAAGGCAGATATCGGCCAATCGGCTCGTGGCGCTCAAGGTCGTTCGGAGCGAGGTTCTAGATAAAGTCGACTCCACCACGCGCGCCAATGCTTTGGAACGATTTCGAACGGAGACCAACGCGGCAGCATCGCTCCAGCACGACAATATCATCGCCGTCTATGAAGTCGGCGAGGTGCCTGCGAAGAACCAAATGGGTGCGCCCCTTCGGTATTATGCGATGCGGTTTGTTCGAGGCCTGAGTCTCATGGAGTTGCTCCGCGATGGACCGCTGGAAAACCGACGGGCTGCAGTCTACATGGTTCAGATTGCCCGAGCTCTCCAATCGGCGCACGATCAAGGCATTCTGCATCGGGATATGAAGCCACACAACGTGATGGTCGAACAAGCGACCGATCGCCCTTTGGTCGCCGATTTCGGATTGGCCAAATTCATCCATAGCGACAACTCGATCACCTACGCGGGGCAAATCATGGGCACCCCCTCGTACATGTCGCCCGAGCAAGCCCAAGACGCATCGTTGGTGACCGCAGCGGCCGACCAATACTCGCTCGGTGCGACGCTTTATCACTTGCTCACGGGACATCCACCGTTTGCGGCTCCAAACGTCCAGGAAACCTTTCGTCAGATTCTCGAGAAACCACCGGTCCGACTGCGCGAGAGCAACCCAGCGGTCGATCGCGACTTGGAAACGATCTGCATGAAGGCGATCGAAAAAGAGCCCTCCAAGCGGTACGCAAGCTGCCAGGATTTCGGTGCCGATCTGCAGCGTTACCTCGATGGCATCCCAATCGTGGCTCGACCGATTCGCCCTGCCGAGAGAATTTGGAGATGGTGCCGACGAAACCGAGCTCTCGCAGGATTGATCGCTGCCGTGACGCTACTGTCCCTGAGCACCCTGGGTGCGACTCTTGTCGGTTATCGAAACACAGCCGCTGCGTTGGCCGTCTCCGAATCCCGCTTGAACCAAGCCCTAGCCGTCGTCGACGATCTGTTTACACGAGTCAGCGAAGATGAACTTCTCGACGAACCCGGGATGCAGGCTTTGCGCAAGGAGTTGCTCGAAAAAGCACTGGAGCACTACGAGTCTTTTTTGAGCCAAAAAAACCAGAGATCCAGTCCGGGCGACACTAGGATCCTCGAAGAGCTTGCCAAGTCAAACTTCCGTTACGGAATGATTCAAAAACTTCTCGGCAAATTCGATACCGCTCAGGATGCGCTCTTCGAGGCACGCAGCATCCAAGAGCAACTTGTCAAAGGATCCCCGCAACGCTTCGATCGGCTCGAAGCGCTCACCGATACGCTCAATGCCATCGGGACACTTGCAAGCCAGAAAGAGAATTTCCCCGCTGCACTCGATGCCTTCGAGATGTCTCACGAACATCGGGTCGAGCTAGCTGCGCAAAAGCCGGCAGAGCTGAAGTACCAACGGCTGGCAGCCAACACACTGATGAATATCGGACTGACTAAGATCAGTCTGGAACGCGCTCAGGAAGGACTCACCGACCTGCATCGCTCGCAGGAGCAAAGGCTTAAGTTGCTCGATGCGTTTCCTGAGTCGGAGAAATTGCATAAGGACCTGGCTCGCGGCTGGTACAGCTTAGGTAAATATTCGCTGGAAATGAACTTCACCGAAGAAGCCAACGGATATTTCCGACGATCCGTCGAGGCGTTCCACAAGGCCATCGCAATCAACCCGAGATCGTTGAGCAATCGATTCGATTGTAGTCTTGCATTCCATTGGGTCGGAGAGAGCTACGCGCTGATGGAACAGAGACAAGCCGCAGTCGGGGCATTCGAGGAATCCGAAGCGTTGGCTCGAAAGCTCGCGGATTCAAACCCCGATGTGGTCGAATATCAATTGCATTTGGCCGTGGTGAGCATGAGCATGGGAGCCAATGAAGCAAGTCTAGGGCAATGGGAGCGGTCCGAAGTGAGCTGGAAGCGGTCTTTAGAGGTGATCCGCAAATACCAACGCCTCGCGCCGAAAGATGAACTTCTGCTGAACCATCTGGTCTCTTCTCTATGCGCGCTGGGGGATCTTGCCGATCGTCGAGGCGATACCCAGACGGCCATCGCCATGCGAAAAGAGTCGATCTCTGGACTCGAGGAGCTATCCAAACTCCATCCGGAAGACACATGGATTACCGAAATGCTACAAAAGAATCGCGATTGGCTCGATTCGAAGTGACGGAGTCAACCGACTTTAGAAAATCTGTCGACATCCAGGACCGAATCGACGGATTGAAGGGAATGGATCAAGGTAGGTTCTAGGAGAGTCCGAAACAAATACAGTGGCAGAGCGCAGAGCATCAGAACGCTGGTGGAACGCAATTTCGCTGGGTGTTCTTGCTATGAAAAGCCGACATTGGAAAGTCTTGAATGCTAGCATTACTAGAGTTTTTCAAGACATCGAAGACATCAAGGATCTCTAGGATCGAACGGAAACGGTGGCTTGTATGTCGAACCCCAAGAACTTGTCGAGAAGGATCCGCGGGATCAAGAGGAGCCTTGAGCGACTTATCCCTGGATGTTGTGCGATAGCGTTTGGGATCGGTTGTACGTGTGCGATGGGTGGGTTGGCCTACGGCCAAGCTCCTTTGTCTTTGAGGGCATCGGGTCAAGACGAGTTGCCGCAGACGAGCAGGCTCAATGCTGGGTTGGGTAATCCGAGCAATCGTGGTCCGACAGGTACATCGGCTGCGAGTCGATCGCCTGCGACGCGTGGCCTAGCCACCGGGGCATCGCGAGGCACCTTCACGCGTCTGGGGCGCACACCGAACATGTTTGGCGATACGTTACCGCCGATGGTGACTTTTGAGGTTAAGCCAAGACAGGGCACGATCGATTTCCCGAGCGAGGCATATCGTGCGCCCTTGGGAGGGGGTGGCAGTTACAACATTGCGGAGAACAACTCCGCGATACCGACCGATCGGGTGTACTTCGTTTACAACGCTTTTTACAATGCGATTTCGACATCGCAAGGTTTTGGACCAGCCCAATCACGATCGATCGATTTGCATCGCTACGTGATGGGCTTCGAGAAGACGTTTCTTGATGGAAATATATCTTTGGATGTGCGGATGCCGATGCTCAGCGGGTTCGAGTTGAGCAATTCCTTCTTATCGTCGGAACTGGGGAACGTAGGAAACTTGACGATGTTCGCCAAAGGCTTAGTCTATGGAACGGAAGACATCGCCTTGGCGACCGGGCTGGGGATCGGTTTGCCCACGGGTAGCGATCTCCATACGCAGACGGTTTCTCCATTCGTTTCGGAGACTTTGGTGGTTCGCAATCAGGCGGTCAGGTTGATGCCGTTTGTGGCAGCCACGATGAACCTCAACGACGACTGGTTTCTGCAATCGTTTGGACAGATAAACTTTGCGGCGTCGGGCAATGAAGTAGCCAATCAAAATGGGGTCGTTGGAGTATACAACGAGCAGAATCTCTTGCAGACCGATTTGGGGATCGGCCGTTGGATCTGGCAGGATGCCACGCGACCTGTCTTGACGGGTTTAGCGGGGGTTCTGGAGCTTCACTACACGACGACAGCCCAGGATACCGACCGTGTGCAGTTGAGTGGAGGAAATTTGCTCAATGGGAGCTTATCCAACTCGGCCAATCGACAGGATCTATTGAATTTGACGTCTGGTTTGCAGGCGCAGCTTGGGGCGGCTTCCTCCTTGCGCGTCGGTGCGGTTGTACCCCTTCGAGACCAGCCCGATCGAGTTTTTGACTCCGAGGTCCAAGTCTCCTTCAATCGACGATTCTAGAAGTGTGCCTCTGGCCATTTCCTTGCTGGTTTCGCACTGTCCGTTGAATAACGCAAGCACGGCAAAGATCTGCTACTGCCCAACAACAGGGCTGCAGGCGACGACACGAACCTCGAATTGCCTGTGATTTTTAGGGTGTTGCTTCCGAAATCGCCTGCTCCAAGATCAGTCGCTTCTGGTTGCCAGAGTCCTCAGGCAACTGATTACTATGAAGTTCTCGTTCGTACCCCTGCCTCGGCTCACCTTGCAAAAAGGCAAGAATCAACTGAAAACATAGGACCACCGCGAGTGCAACACTAAGCCGAATCAGCCACAATCGATACGGGTCTGTAACCGCGAAATCCCCCTGGGAATCAACCTCATCAGCAATTCGAAGACCTCTTGGTAGATTCATGAAATCTCAGTCAATTCAAGCAAAAAAGAAAACGCCGCCACGAAATTAGCCTTCTGATACACATCGGAGGTACACATCAGAGGATCGAAAGTTTATTCCATACAGCCAGCAGCAAGACAATTCGAGCCTGTAAGGTTTTCAAGCAATCCATGTAGGAAATCACAGAGGGTGTTGACTTCACAACACAATTGGATCAACTGGAGTCTAGATCAACCAACGAGGAATGCATCGAAAGAAGAATGGCAAAATCAATCCAAATCCTGCTGGTGGAAGACCATCTTGTTGTCCGACAAGGACTTCGTTTACTGATTGAAACTCAGCCATCCATGCGCGTCATCGGAGAAGCTTCGAGTGGCGAAGAAGCCCTTGAATTGCTCAACTCCCTGAGTCCCGATGTGGTGATCTTCGATGTAAGCCTACCAGGAATGAACGGAATTGAGCTTGCAAAAGCCATCCAGCATTCCTTCCCAGACCAACAGCGTTTGCTGGCCTTAACGGCCAATGAAGATAAAGCTTATTTCAATGAATTGCTGCGATCCGGGGTGTTGGGTTATCTACTGAAACGATCGGCTGCGGTCGAATTGATCAAAGCGATTGAAACCGTTTACAATTCGGAACGGTTCCTGGATCCCTCCATTGTCGAACAACTCGTGCAGGAAGCCTTGGGGAACAAAGATCGCACCGCGGATGCGATCGGCAAAGGTATACTCAGCGAACGAGAGGAGGAAGTGCTCAGGCACATCGCAAGCGGTTATACCAATAAGGAAGTTGCCCGTATTCTCGAGATCAGCACCAAAACGGTGGAGACCCACAAGTCCCGGGCGATGACCAAACTCGAACTCAGATCCCGAGCTGAACTCATTCGCTACGCATCGGGAAAAGGTTGGATCTCTAGCAGCTAACCAAATCCTCATGAAAACAACCGCGTAAGGTTTTACCTTACGCGGTATTCGCATTTGCCTGACTTGCGACTAGTGGAGAGCCTGCTATTTTCATGATCCGATCAAGGCTTCTGGTTCGGAAACGCGATTTATACACACAGTGCGAGAGAGTTCGAATGGGTGAGATATACGATTTTGTAGGCCATGCGGATTACTACATACTCGGCGCTGCCGCTTTCTGGGGCTTGATGTGTATCATCATGATTTGGAATCGAGTTCTGTCCAAACGGTTCAAGAACGAGCAACAACAGGATGCCTTCCTCACCCAAATAGAGCAGAAACTTGAGGTGGGTGATTTCGAGGGAGCAAAGCAGTTATGCCAAGGGGACAAACGCGCTGTTCCAATGATGGTCCTGATGGCTTTGGAAAACCGGGATATTGAGCCAGACAAACTCGAATCCTGGTTAATGGACCGGTTTCAGTTCGACGTGATGGCGCACCTGAACTCTAAACTTTCTTGGATTTCAACCATCATCAAGGCGGCACCAATGCTCGGTCTGATCGGAACGGTAGCCGGGATGATGAGTGCCTTCTCGACACTTGAGAACGCGACAGCAGAGGAACCGACCAAACAACTCCTAGCCGACATCCGTATGGCACTTGAACATACACTTATTGGACTCCTCATCACGGTCACGCTGCTGATCAACATGGCATCGATCAACAACAAAATCCGCGAACTAGAAGAGCTTGTAGTCTTTGGAATGAACCGATTCTTCGATAGCTACAAAGCTGCAATTCCTAAACGAAAACTCCACGTCAGATCGTGATAAGAACGAAAAAAGCTGCCAAGAAAAAAAGTGGCGACGATGAATTCGACATCACCCCGATGATCGATGTAGTTCTGTTGTTGCTTATTTTCTTTATGGTTTCGGCTCGCATGGCCCCAGGGGCAAATGCAAGGCTACCTAAGGCCAAACACGGCGAAATGACGTCGATGCATGATGCAATCGTTTTGACTGTTAAAAACGGGGGAAACGACTCCGTCGACGTTTCGACACCAACCGGTAAGAAATTCTCATCAGACAGCGAGCAGCAGTCAGGGGAAATCGCCGAGCATGTCGCCAACGGTCTTCAGTACATGGAAAAGAAGTATGTGCTGATTCAGGCAGAGCCAAACGTACTGACTTCCCAAATCGTCCGGATCCAAAACGCGGTTGGAAGCGTATTGGAACCTGAGCACAAAATTTTCGTAGCAGTGGAACACTAAAGCCTGCTGCAGGCTGAAGACGACCAGGAGATCAGGTTTTTGAGCTTCCAAACCAACTGCATTTCGTGCGATCGCAAACTCGTGGTACCCGATCGGTTTACCGAACGGATGATCCGTTGTCCAAGCTGCAATTTCGAGTTCAAGGTGACTCGAAACTCTAGGCCGAATGAATCATTAGGCACAGAGGATTCGCTATATAGCCAGGATGAACTCGAGGAATTGGAGTCAAGCCACAGCAAGGGAGATGCTCAGCGCCATCGAGATCATAAACACCAGGAGGCCGAGGAGGACCTCGAGTGGGACATCACCCCCATGGTCGACGTCGCCTTCCTCCTGCTAATTTTCTTCATGTTGACAGCTTCGTTTAGCATCCAAAAAGCTATACCCACAAGCGCTCAGGAAGAAGACAAGCCGAGCCGAAGTGCTATACAGCGAGAGAAACAGGACCAGATTGAAAGTTTCTACGTACAGATAGACGAGTACAACGCTTATACAATCGTCTCAAACGAAGTCGGAACTCAGGAGGCATCCAACAAGCAGGACCTGATCCTTGCTCTTCAAGAGCTCAAATCGCATTACGGAGAAATTACCCCCAGGGTGATCATCCAAGCTCACTCGATGAGTATCCATGGAGCCGTCGTTGCCTGCATGGATGCCGCAAGGTCAGCGGGTTTCGACAACCTTCAGATGCAAACCGTCGAAGAATTCGATTAACTCAATCTCACTTCATTCCGCTTATCTATTTTGGGGATTGGAACCCTAGCAAAAAGAGTAGTCCCTCCACCAACCTGTGACTCAATCTCTAGTTCCCCCCCGACCGAACGCAACCGTTCCCTCATTCCTGGTATTCCCAAGCCTGCATGCTGCCCTTCGAGTGATAAATCGTTAATCGATTTAGAGATTCCTGCTCCATCATCTTCGATGATTTGAACAAACATCCCCTGCTGGACATCCAAAACAACACTCAGACGTCTGCATTTAGCGTGCTTCAACGCATTGTTAATCGCTTCCTGCAACACCCTATAAAATACGAGAGAAACCTCTTTATTCGAATCGCAGTGTTCCCAGGCGCGGCACTCGAAATCAACCTCCAAGCCGCTGCGATTCTTCCAATCCTCAAGAAGCGATTCGATCGCCGTCGGCAATCCCAAATCATCGAGGCATTGTGGTCGAAGATCGAATGCAAGAGAGTGAATCTCTTTCCCCAAATTTGTAAGAATTCGAGACGAATCCGCAATCACCATCGAAGCTCGTTGCTCCGGCCCCAAATCCAACTTGGACAAAAACGACTTGAGATACCCCATATTCAATTGCAACGCTACTAAATCTTGACCACATTGGTCATGCAACTCGCGTGATATCCTCGCCCTTTCTTGCTCCTGCAAATTCACTAACTTACGGAGTAAACCTTCTTTTTCTTTTTCCGTAATTTGTCGCTTGTTGATCTCCTCCTGCAACGCCTCGCTCTTGACTGCCAATGCATAAGCATTTTCCTCGGCCCTTCGTTTTGCAAATCGCAACGATTCATTAAAAAGGATGCTGGATATCCCGACGAAGATGTAGAGAGTCATCCCTACTTGAAGGTCAATGCCGTAAACAGCTATCGAGCCACGTGGATAAGCAAAAAAATAAGCGGCACACAGAAATCCTAGAACCAAAGAGACCAAGGCTGGTCCGAGACCACAATACCAGGCGCTAAATATAATAGCGTAGATATAAGTTATAAACGGGTGCATCTCGCCAACAACGGGATCTAAGAGCAGTCGAGCTAAGGTTGCAAAGACGATTGCGAGAACAGCAACCAGGTACGAATACACGATAGTCCGTATACGATATCTTGTATTGTCCAAGTCGTCTTGATTCATTCAGTGTCCCCTTCGTGCCAACGGTTCAAATGACATTCGGAGATTGTACACAAAAACCCAACCCAAAGCTCAAAAGGGATCGTTGTGTGAGCGTACACCAGCCTGATCGGCTTTCTCTCAGCGCATGGCCTGCTTGCGGGTAGATTCAAGGTGCGCCCTTGTTTCTTTCCCAGTTCTCAAGGAGATCCTGCTGATGTCTCGCTTACCGTCATCAAAAACCGCCCAGATTTGGGCCGAACGTATCGCCCAGTGCGAACGATCCAATACTCCCGTCGCGCAGTTCTGCCAGTCGATCAACTGCTCGCCGACGTCCTTCTACCAGTGGAAACGTAAACTCGCTGCAAAGCCCCAAGCAACCGCCTTTCTGCGTGTTTCTACCTCCGAGCCCACCAAGGACTCGATCGAGATCAAACTCCCCTCGGGAATCTCTATCCTGGTTCCAGTCTCGGCCGTTGAATCCATCTCTGCGATCCTCGAACCATACCCATAGGTACGGCTCTTCGAACAGGACCTCTTACAAGCGGCGAAGTGCGTCTGTAGCGTATCGCTTGGCACCAACATGCTGGCGTCGCAGGGCTTTAACCCGCAGCATCCATCTAGAGCCGCTAACAAACCTTGGGCATATCAGCAAGCCTGAGCTTCAGCCAATCTACCCGAGGTGCCTGTACGCTTACGTAACGCCCCTGGATGATTGGTCGCCTAATCTGTCTGATCTGTCTGATCCGTCGTTAGCGATCTGATCTCGCGCCATATCGATTCCCAATCCTGCCGATGCTCTGAGGGCCAGCGATCGAGTTCGCTTGGAACACAAACAGTCAAAAAACTTGGGTTTCTCAATGTTAAATCCCAAACCTCAAGCAAGCGACCAGGTTGCTGTTTCCACTCCTTGGGCTGGGATCGAATCACCCCCAAGACCTCTTGCATGTGCTTGAGAGACTCTTGTTCAAGCCGATATGCCTCTTGGGATTGCTGATCGAGCAAGGCTTTGTCGGCAGCAAGAATCGAGGCTTCTGCAGACCGAACAAGTCGCTGGATTTGAACCTGTGGGCTTATGTCGTCGCTTTGCTCTTTGTTATCTTCCTGAGGGAATTGACTCTGGAGTCGCTCTACTTCCTTGATCGCTGTGGCATCTCCTGTCCTCAGACAACAATGCTTCCACAATTCCAGGATGCTTGCGGGATCTTTCGCGGGTCGGATGTTCGAGTTGCCAGTTCCGTACTGGGCATTCCAGTAGGTCCGAAGGCTATCGCGGGCCGCTTGCCAATCGCCTCTGAGGCACTGAGCCTGCGATTGATGCCACAAAAGCTCCGGGTAAAGTGCTTGGATTAAGGGATTGTTTGGATTCGATGCAAGAATCTTTTCGGCCAATTGGTAAGACTCCTGGAAAACCTCGTTGGCTTGATTGTCTTGGAAATTGTCCCAGTACAAATGCCCTAGAAAGTGCAGTTGCGATGCAAAATCCACTCTGTAACTGGTCTCCTCGGGCAACTCCTTCAAAACGCGTCGATAACCCTCGATCCCTTCCTGTGCATAACGGATCGCTTGGTCGATCTTCCCAAGGTCCTTCATGGTTCCTGCAAGGTCGATGGCTGTGCCTGCAAGATCCACTTTGTAACGAGTCACTGATGGATACAGCGCGGTCATCTGTCGCCTTAGCTCCAAGGCTTCAAGCAACATCGACGTACTTTTATCGAGCTGGCCGTAGCTGCGAAGGTGAACCGCAAGGTTCCTGGTTGCCCAAGTAAGCCTCAAGCGGTTTTGCTCTAACGTGACTCCTTGTTCGATCTGCTTTTTCAAAAAGCCGATATGCCTTTCGATCTGTTGAAAATGTGCTTGAGCATCACCATGCCGGAGAACAAGCCCCACGTAAGCTTGATCCTGTCGTAAGCTTTCCAGCTCGATTTCGCGATTCGCGATCAAAGCCGCTTGGTTTTGTTGCGAGGATGGGGATGAGGATTTTGCAAGTTGGAGAAGTTCCTCCCTCTCCTTAATGGCTAGGTCGAAGTTCGTAGCCATGCGTTGCACGTCTCCTTGTTCGGCTCCCAAAATCGCTTGATAGACATGAATATTTGCAAGCTCATTCAATAAGGGTTCTTTCCCAATCGGATCCTCAGAGACCTTTTGGAGCAACTCCAATGCGTGCTGCAGAGAATCGTTGGAGGCTTGTTTGTCCATGGGCATTTGGAGTGCGCCTCGCAAGCGATAGCTGCCTGCAAGTGGCAGCGTGGAAACGCGAATTCGACGTTTGCTTTCTTCGATGGAGACTTCGGGCTCTTGGGCCTTCGAGACTAGATCTTCGTAGAGTTCGATCGAACGGTCGTTCCATCGTGAGCATTGAACCGGATCCCCATACTCGAAACTAATCTTGGCCAGCTCCTCGGACATCTTGGCCAGTTGCTCGAGGTACCCCCAAGAGAGCTCCAAAGTCCCTGTCTTGCTCTGCTGAATTTGCTCGAAGAGAGCGATCGGCTTTTCGAGCAGCTCGCGTCGGACTTGACCAAGCCCTTCGGCATTCTTGAGTGTTTCGTTCGACGTGATCGCATCGGTATAAGTGCGAAGTGCCTTCAGGGCCAGCAGTTCGCGATCCAATGCGATTTGTTGCTGCAACTGCGCCAACTCCCGGGCCTTTTGTTCCTTCTCCCTTAACTCCATTTCGTTCGTAAGCGACTCGGTTAGTTTTTGGGATTTTTCGGCCAGCGACGCGTTGTAACTCCATTGCTGTAAAGCGATGACTCCAATAGCGAAAGTCAGCAGCGAACCAAATACCAGCATAGATATCGCAAGCTTGCGATTGTTGCTTACCCATCGGACAAGTCGATCGACAAGCCCATCGCGCAGGACGCTCACGGGCTGACCTGCCAAGAATCGCTCGATGTCACTGGCAAGTTCCAGCGGAGTGGAGTAACGAAGTTCCCGTTCGGGAGAAAGAGCTTTCAAGTAGACTGCTTCGAGTGCCTTGGGGATATCCCGAACGATTTGCCGGGGTCTCTGCAATTTGTAACTGCCACTCCTTTCACCAAGCGAACCGCTTGATTCGCTCCCGGGCGATTTGCTAGTCAGGATGCAATAGAGGATCGCTCCAAGCGAATAGACATCCAGACGTGGCCAATCGACGATGGATTCTGAACGATAACTTTCGGGTGCGACATAGCCGCGAGTTCCCACTCCATCGCTGTGGGTTCTGCTCAAGGGTGGGCTACTTGATTTTTCCGTGGATGCATCGGAATGTTTTGTAAAGAGCCCAGCGGCCTTAGGCTTAGGCAGGGACTTGGGATCCTTGAAGAATTTGGCCAGTCCCCAGTCGACGACCAAAGTTTCACCGAAAGGCCCAATAAGAATATTCGCAGGTTTTAAATCTCGATGGCAAACGCCTTGGCTATGCGCATAAGCGACGGTGTTGCAAACGTCAATCAAACGTCTCAGGAGTTGTCTTCGCAAAAGGTTTGAAGCCTGTTTATCGATCGCTTCCCGATGTAGTTCCTTGATGGCTTGGGTAAGTGTTTTGGCGGTTTCTCCCGACACAAGCCGCATGGTGTAAAAGGGCTGATCGTCGGAGTTGACTCCGAGGCTATAAATCGGGAGGATGCCTGGGTGTTCCAAGCGGGCGGTGATGAGCGATTCTTGAAGGAATCGTTTCTGATAGCGTTCATCGTCGGCGCTATCGGGTTGGATTACTTTCAAGGCAACTTGACGGGAGAAGTTTTCATCCAAAGCGACTAGCACGCGGCCCATGCCGCCTTGGGCTAAAGGCGCGACTTCGGTGTATTGGCACTTCGAATCGTATATGGTTCCCTCAGAGCGGTCTGATTTTTTGGAATCCCTCGATCCCTTCAGTTCTTCTACGATCCCTATAAGCTCAGAACGATATTTGTCTCGGTATGGGATTGGGAAATCTAAAAGCATCTCCTCGATATCGAATCCTTGCCCTGCCCGTACCGCGTCCTCCAGTGCATCGCAGGTCGCTGCAAAGCGCTTTATGATTTCAATTTCCTTGAGTGAGAATTCCAGGGGATCTTCCTCCATCATTTCGCTCCCTTTAGGCGTGCGTGAAGGACACTTGATTTAGTTAAAGGTGTATCATCCCTCCACGCTAACAGTCAAAATCCCTTCGCAAGTGATTTTCAATCTTTATGAAGTTGCAGGTAATAACTCCAGATGGATTTGATCAAGTCCAAGCGGACGTCGATCGTCCGCCTTGTGCGACCCAAATCGCGGGCAATACTGGATTTGCTACGTCCTTCTAAAAGCATCAGGGCGATTTGGCTAAGCTCTTGGGTTGGATCGTGATCGCGGAGTAGTTGAAGAAGCCCTGAGGTCTCCTCAGCTATCCGTTCCACATTATCAACGACCGTTTTTATTCGATCCGTTCTGAGATCCACCATGCTGGGGAGGGACTCTACTGGCATCAATGCCATTTTGGTCTCCCTGTTCTTTAGTGATCTGTAGTGGTTGATCGACTTTTGTTTCGATATCTTTACAAGTAGTTTCCAAAGATCATTGCTACATGAAATTTTCTCTAGGTATCCTTGCTCCAAGCGTTTACAGGCCTGATGGAAAACGCTCAAGGCTAGATCATCGGATCCGTAGGCAGGATCCCGTTTCCCTCGCAAATGGAAACGTGCAAGTCGAACCAATCGGATTCCGAAATTTTGCCAAAGAATCCTGAAGCTATCCGGATCGTCTCGCTTTTCGGGTAATCGCAACCAATCTGTGATCGAACCGGTTGACCGGTCAACAATGGAAGACATCTCTGTGCAAGACTCATGGAGCTAAAGGGCATCTGTTATTGCGTTCGATTGTAGTCATAAACATCCATTACCTCAAGTCCACTGTCTGCAATAAGCTGACAATGGACTAAGACCAAGCGTCAAACGAGAATCAAGATGCTAAGCACGACGCATCTTGCGCCATTTACGTAGGGCTCCGCCTCCCAAGAACATCAACGCAATTGCTGCCGAGGTTGGCTCGGGAACTGCACCGCCACCTCCACCACCAGTAGTTTCCAACAGTTGCATACCGTTGATGTTCGCCTCGCCGTTGTCACGCCACCAAGTCCCCTGGATTTGACCGGCTGTTGGAGTCAGGTTCGAGAATAACAGGTAGTTCTGATTGAGAATAAAGGTGTTTGCAGTTTTGTCACCAGAAGTTGTAGTGACTGTTGTTCCTCCAACGCTTACACCCAACCGCCGCCCATTGGTTGCGCTATCGCCTTGGCTGTAGAGATACAGCGAGTAGGTCTTACTGTTATCCAAACCTGCAAAAGTAAATGTATTGGGGTTAGAGGAAATTCTATTTGAAGCCAGATACCCCTTCATCAAGGCGGCATACGGAGTATCTTGAAAACCCCAAGTGGAAAAGGTCGTAAACTGCCCACCCAAACCGGAATTGCTGAAAGTAACACCAGTGAGACTATTGTTGGAATCCTTCAGGCTCAATCCAGAAGCAGAAAATCCCGACGGATTCCAATAGTCGCCCGCCGCTCCAACAACCCCTGCACCCGTATAAGCTCGCCAATCAGAGCTCGATTGGTTACCAAATTGAAGATTGATCGCGGCCGCATCTGAGCGATCTCCCCCGACCATCAAAAACGCTAGTGCCGCAATTGCAACCCCTCGAACCAGGGTAATCCAATTGAAGGGGCGACCGGGATCTAAATACCTACGCATACTAAATACACTCCAGACCAAAAGAATCGGTACTCATCCTCCGTGCAAAGTTTTTCTCCTATACCTAAAACCAATTTTTTCGGGGGCAGTTGCGCCCTAATTCTCTCGGTTTGAAAAAAATTTTTAAAACAGAACCTGGTTTTAGGAAGATTCTCCAGTTGCGCCCCAATTCTCGAAAGATTCCAAAATTTTTTGTCGCAACGACAAGACCGCCACCGGCCGGTGGCGGTTTACTGGACGGTGTTGACAAGATTGACTGTGTTGACGGCGGACAGGATTGACCAAGTTGACGTTGTAGGATCGGGGATACCAGGTGCCAGCGCAACAGCCAAACAGCCCTACGCGCTCGATGGTACGTTCCGCGGTTGGTGGATGATCCTGTTGCGATCTCTGTACGGCGACTGTTTCTGGAATCAACAAAGACACCCATCGCGCACAACCGCTTCACGTACCCTACGCGCTGCATCAGCGTTCATCCGTGTTCATCAGCGGTCGGATTTCTTCATGAGCTTGTATGAGTGTTCGTCAGCGGTCCAGTCATGTGTTACAATCCTATCGTCAAAACCCGTTTTCCTCCCAAACGCCAACCGTGTCCTATGTCTGTCCGCCGCTCCTTCCTCGCCGATATGGGTCTTGGCTTGAAAAACCCAGGGACTGTCCCTGATTATGGCAGTGAAAAACTCGGGAACTGTCCCCGAGTTGGTTAGGGAAACGACCGCGATGAATTGGGCGGTCGGTGGTGGAATCGAGCGGTGATTCCACCCAAAAGATAGGTTTAGAGACCGATTCAGGCGACTTTTATCCCGCCTTGGCGCGCACCGCATGCGCTGAGCCACTTCGGCCCTTCAAAAAAATCCATCAGCGCTCCCTCAAGCTCCCTGCTCGCCCCCAAACCGGACTACCATCTAGTCCGTCTCGGGACGAATCCCATCGGCTCAGCAGCTTATCTTCCCCTCCCCTTGCCTCCCATTTATCTCCCGCTCGAAGCCTTTGCTTGATAAGCCTTCAGCAAAGCCCTGAGCTTGCTCGGGAGAACTCGTGGGAGCAAGCCAGGGCAAGAGCTTTCGCAGGAGACCCTATTGGGCCGGGGTGTCCTCTGGGCCCGATGCCCTACCTGATTCGGATGCTCTGTCATCCGAAAAGTCCCGCTGCGCATCCGGATTAGGCTTACAACCAGCCCGATATCGATACATCTCGCCAAACTCTCGGGCTTGCTGAAGCACTAGTTCAGGCCCGAGACTGTGCTTCGTGAGACACTCCGGAACATCCTCGGGTATCGTTGCATCGGCTCGGAACAATTTGTTTTTGATACACCATCTCAATACGTCCAAGTACTCTTCGACGGTGTAGTCCAAAAATCCTTTATCGCTACACCTGTAGCCATCCTTGTGCAACTGAGGATCATTCGATGCGGTCTCCAACTTGACCAGGCTCATGAACTCACCTTTGGATAAATTCGAAATCGACATAGGTGTCTTTTTTTTGCGGTCTTGATCCTGCGTGTTTTCCTGAGCTTGCGATGCAGACTCCTTGGGCGATGATTCGATCGGCACCGTTTCGTTTTCTCTCTGGGGCTGATTTGCTGCCGGGGCTTGTTCGTCCTCTTTGGCCTTTTGTTTCGACCGGATCATGTCGAGCCGAATCTTGGCCGATGTGAAGTCGTAGTCATCGATACCCTGGGCTATTGCGGCTTGAACGGCATTGAGGTCGACATACAAGCAGCACCCGAGCAGATACGATGTGTCTTCGATCACTGTCGCATGAAATCGGCCTTTCCAAAACGGCCCCTTGGAACCTCCATCTTCCCGATTGGCCCTTTGGGCAACTTTTTGGCAGCAAAGCCGCATCCACCAACTGATGCTGCTTAACTGAGCTCGGATTTTCTTGATCCTCTTTTTGTTCTTTGCCAGGGTATCAATCTGCTCATCCTTGGGCGGGATCGGCACATACTGAACCGTGTCGTCGACCTTCTGACGTTTTTTCGATTTTGGACAAAGGGTCAACCAACGCCGAGCGACCTCACGGTTGCTCCATTTTTTGACAACATCAGGCCTGGATCTTAGGACTTGGTGGATATGGTTGTCCATCACGCAGAAATCGAGCAAGTCGATCGCCATGAGTGAGCTTTGGAATTCCAGGATATCGACGATCCAAACTTTGCGATGGGCGTTTTGGGTACTGGTTGCGAAATCCTCGCCTAGAAGAAACAGATTCCGGGCCGTCTTTGCCACGGCATGCACAATGGTGACTTCTTTGGGGTTTATCAAACTGCCACGGGTTTTACGAGACATAGAAGTAGCCCTCCTGACTGACAAACAGGTGCATCAACACAAATCGGTCCGCCTAGCGACCGAGCATGCATTGTGCAGAAACAGGGGGGGGAGGTGGTGGATTTGGTACAAAAAAACTTTCGTGATTTCACGATCGCCGACGATGAATCTCACTCGTAAGGCAGTCGAGCGAGCTTAGCTTGCGACATGTTGCTCGCAGCATTCAGCAAGCAAATCCAAAGCAAAACACGAATACATACCCAGGGACTGTCCCCAGACAGCTCACTTACAAAACGCACCTACAAACTCGGGGACAGTCCCCGAGTTTCTACTGGAGTGAAAACCGGATCGCAGCGGAGAAGTGTCGATCGATGGCTTATCCAATGTAGCTTGAGGGCTCCGACCCGTGCATGTTGATTGCTACGACTTCACAGGCGGGTCAAAGCCCCGCCTTACGATGTCGAACCGTCATAATCGGTTTTGTTTCCGCCTGAAATAGAGTTTGGTCGGACCAACATTAGCGCCCCAGGTGTCCACTCGTCCTGGACTATCGCAACGGTCCTTGGCTATAGCAGCAAGCAGAGGAAACAAAGAGAAACGGAAAATCAGCTAGCAACCCTCTCGGTTGGCTTGGCAAGGTATAATCAACCTATGCTACAGTCTCCCTAAATCGATGGTCACACTATGCTTGCCTTCCTTTGGTCCGCTGCACAAACCCCCCGCACTCGAAGCAGAGCCCTTAAGAAAAATGACATCTCATCCGCTTTTGCCAGAACTGCATTCCTCGGAGCAGCATTTTTCGAACTTGCGTTGCTAACGCCCCCCGATGCGATTGCCCAAGAGCTCCCACCCACAAACAAAACACAGGATTTTGGAGCAACAGCAAGAGAGGTTTTTCGGGACCGATGCATCGAATGCCACGGTCAGGAGGTGCAAGAAGGGGGACTGCGGCTGGATCATCGTGAGGGTTTGATCGTCGGTGGAGAGTCTGGAAAAGCCGTCGATTTTGGACGCAGCCAAGACAGCCTGCTGCTCGCACGCATCATGGCTCGCGATGAAACACGGATGCCTCCGACCGGTATGCCTTTAAATGACGCCCAAATCGAAGCGATTCGGCAGTGGATAGATGCCGATGGAACTTGGGAATCCGGATCTCTGAAGGATCCTCGATTGGACCATTGGGCTTGGCAATCGCTCCAAAATCCACAGGTCCCATCGAGCTCGGTTACCAGCCAGCAGGATGGCAACCCCATCGATCGTTTTCTTTCGGTTGCCATGTCAGCTCATGGCATCAAACCGCTAGGCAGTGCCTCGCGCGAAACACTGATCCGCCGATTGAGCTTCGACGTGCTGGGTATTCCACCAACCCCAGAAGAGTCCGATCAATTTGTTGAAGATCGCTCGCCCGATGCATGGGAGCGATTGGTCGATCGCACTCTTGGATCGCCTCACTATGGAGAACGATGGGCAAGGCACTGGTTGGACATCGCCCATTACGCCGACACGCACGGATTCGAGCGCGATCAACGACGCGATCATGCTTGGCGTTACCGAGATTGGGTCATCGATGCATTCAACAGCGACTTGCCCCTAAGCACTTTTTTGCAACACCAAATCGCTGGTGATGTTCTTCCTGATAGCGATCCAGATTCGACCATCGCATCGAGTTTCTTGGCCGTCGGTCCTTGGGATTTTGTTGGCCAAGTCGAAACACCAAGCCCCATGATCAAACGGTTGGCAAGAGCCGACGATCTGGACGATATGGTGGCTCAAGTGATGACGAGCATGTGCGGTATCACTATCCATTGCGCTCGGTGCCACCACCATAAACTCGATCCGATTCGTCAAGAAGAGTATTATGGGATCACCGCGATCTTTGCTGGGGTCGGACGGGGCGATCGGACTATCTCTCAAAAGGAATCGGAGGCAATCGAAGCGGCACGAAAGGAACTTAAGGACCGCAAGCAGGCAATCGATCTGGAGATGCTCGGTTTGAGCCATGGGATTTCACTTGCCGATATCGTCGGGGGAGGAAACGGCTTTGGCACCGGAACTGAAGATTCAGGCATCGATCCGAGCACCGGAGCACTGCGCGATGCGAAGGACAAAAGAGGATTTCTCGATGGCGTGGAAACCAACCGCTTGAACCGAACGAACAATCCTTGGATCGATTCGGTTTTCGTACCCGATGGCGGATCACTTCGCAGCTTGAAAATTGCCCAAGCAGGAACCTTGGCTGAATCAATCCCGTCGACGGGTGGCAAGGTTTGGGATGCGATCCGCAATGGTCCTGTCAACTCGCAGTTTTCGACCAGCCTCGATGGAATCGAATGCATGCGGCCAAGCCGCACCATGCTCTCGCTCCACGCAAATGCAGGAATCACTTTCACACTGCGTCAGGAGCTGATCGAACGGGAACTTCTTCAACACCGAATCCTACCCCAGAAAGAGCCCGAGGTGACGACGGGTCCGGAATCCAAAACGGCCCCCAAGGAGCCTTTGGTCTTCACGGCGATGGTGGGATACTTCGGTCAAACGCCTAAGCGAGGTGCCGACGTTTATGTCTTGGTCGATGGCCAAATCGTGTATCAATTCAAGGGATTGGGACGAGAGGACGGACTCCATAGCATCCGTCACGTACTTCCCCAGAGCGACTGCTTGCTGACCTTGATCGCAACCGACGGCGGGAATGGGATCAGTCATGATCAGGTCTGTTTCATCGATGCGTCGATCGCACCTATGCATCGAGGGGAGTCCGACGAGAAGTCCACGCGAATCGAGACGCTCAGATCCGAATCCGCAACGATTCAAAAGGAATTGGATTCCTTGCCCCAAGCCCGGCGCGTCTATGGGATCGTGACCCAAGCCCCAGCCGAGATACGCCGACTCCATCGGGGCGATATCCAGGAAACCCGCGAAGTCGTATCGCCAGGTGCGGTGGCATGCGTGGGGCCAAGTCTCGCATCGATCGCCACGCTCGATAGCCAATCGACCGATGCACAGCGACGCATCGCATTGGCACAGTGGCTCACTTCGGCAGACAACCCGCTACCACCGAGAGTGATGGTCAATCGGTTATGGCATCATCATTTTGGAAAAGGGCTCGTCGCCACGCCGAGCGATTTTGGACTCGGGGGAGCGATGCCATCGCATCCGGAGCTTCTCGACTGGTTGGCCTTGGAATTGCACCAGGGTCAAGGTTCTTTGAAACGCTTGCATCGCATGATCCTCTTATCGGATGCGTACCAGCGTCATTCGTTTGACGCTGAAAATCCAGCCGCTCGCCTGGATGCGGGGAATCGATTTCTTTGGCGTCAAAACCCTCGGCGTTTGGATGCCGAATCGCTTCGCGATGCAATTTTGACGGTGTCCGATGCGATGGTCGCGACGATGCACGGCCCTGGCTACCGCGATTTTGAGTACAAGGAGGAATATGCTCCTGTGTATCGTCACTTGGCTTTGGATACGCCTGAGGTGTTTCGCCGAAGTATTTATCGATTCGTGGTTCGGACTACTCCGCATCCATTTTTGACCAGCCTTGATTGTCCCAATCCTGCAACCTTGACTCCCGTTCGCAATACCACGACGACTGCGATCCAATCGTTGGCGACGCTCAATAACGCCTTTGTCCTCCAGCAGAGCGACCGCTTTGCTGCCCGCTTGAAATATGAAGTAGGCGATAATGCTCAGGCCCAAGCCGAACGCGCGATCCGAATCGCTTTTGCTCGACGCCCGACACAAGAACAGATTCAAAGCGCCACGCAATTAATTCAAGACGCGGGTTTATTTCATCTATGCCGTATCCTCTTGAACACCAACGAGTTTGTTTATGTCGATTAAGGGAATCAGGCTCGATAACCCGCAAAACAACACGGTGCTGCGCTCTGCGCGTCGCGATTGGCTCGCTGGCTTAGGAACCGGACTCGGTGCGATCGCCTGCGGCGCGATCCTCGGTCGAGAGTCTCAAGCTACAAGCAAGGATCCTGCAGGCTCGCATCGCGGGTTGCATCATAGCCCCCAAGCCAAATGCGTGATTGAAATCTTCTGTCCAGGAGGATTAAGCCACGTCGATACATGGGATTACAAGCCGGAGCTTGAGCGACTCGATGGAAGCCCGTTTGATCCCGAGCTTGGAAAACAGACCTTTGCCGGAGTTGCCGGAAAGCACGCCAAGAGCTTTTGGCAATTTCGACAGCATGGTGAGTCTGGGTTATGGATGTCGGATTTATTCCCTAAGCTATCGCGCTGCGTCGATCAGATGGCCTTCATCCATTCGATGAAAAGCAAATCGGCGCTGCATGGCCCGGCCATGTTCATGATGAACAGCGGCTTTATCCAGCCGGGCTTTCCAGCGATGGGCTCGTGGGTCACCTACGCCTTAGGAAGTGAATCCTCAAACCTACCTGAATTTGTGGTATTGCCCGATTCGCGAGGCTTGCCTCCCGGCGGAATCATCAATTGGGGCGCAGGGTTCCTACCTGCAGTTCACCAAGGAACCGTCATGCAGATCGGGGCAGGCAAAGAGGTCATCGGCGACTTGTTTCCCGCAAGGAGTTTATCGCCCAAGGCTCAGGAACAAGGGTTGTCGTTGCTCCAGGAGTGGAATCGCCAGCACGCCAATGAGCGTCCAGGAGACACGCTGCTCGAAGCCCGGATTGCGTCCTTTGAACTCGCGGGCAAATTGCAAGTGAGCGCACCGGAGGTCGTCGAACTGGGAAAGGAAACCGCAGCGACCCAAGCGATGTACGCTTTGGAAGACCCTGATATCGGTCCTTTCGGACAGCAGTGTTTGTTAGCGCGAAGGTTGGTCGAACGAGGCGTACGATTTGTTCAAATTTTCTGCGGGGCTGAGAACACATCGCAAAAAGCGATTCGACCCAATTGGGACTCCCATGAAGATATCGTGCGCGATCATGGTTACTGGGGACGCATCCTCGATACCGGCGCGTCGGCCTTGATCGAAGATCTCAAGACTCGAGGATTGCTCGATTCGACTTTGGTGATCTGCACAAGCGAATTTGGAAGGCAACCTTTTATGCAAGGGTCGCAAAAGGGAAGAGACCACAATCCAGGTGCTTTCACAGCATGGATGGCCGGCGGTGGCGTGCGCGGTGGATCGAGCTATGGCAGCAGCGATCCGATGGGTTTCCAAGCGGCTGAGAATCCGACTTACTGCTATGATCTTCACGCCACGGCATTGCATCTGTTGGGGATCGATCACGAGCGACTGACCTTCTATCACAATGGTATCGAACGTCGATTGACCGATGTGCATGGCCATGTGATCCGAGAACTGCTCGCCAAGTCCTAATGCGATGAAACAGTCTCTGCATTCGATGCAACACTCTGGGTTCAATGCAACGAAGTTAAAACGCGCGGCGGTGTGAATGTGTCGGGGAACCAGCCGATCACGTAAGTATTCCGTCCGTCGACAATCGAAACTTGCCGTCGGGTATCGGTCCGCCCGATTTGGCCAAGGTACTCCGGTGAGAGCGATAGCCAGTGGGACCCCGCAGGTAGTTCGATTCGCAGGACTTGAATGCTTCGAGGTAGCAAACCCCAGCAACGTGTGTCGGCCGATTCAAGAGCTTCCCATGCCACTCCAGCCGCATCGAGGCCCAGGGAGGTCAAGCCGTTCGAGGAGGTTTGCTGTTTGACTGCGGCGACAGTCGCTTTTTTGATCACCCGACGCGCGACGGCTCGTGCGATGAGTTGGTTGCGAGCGGCCTGAGAAGTCTCAAGAGCCAGTTGATCGATATCGGCAATCGAAACAGTCGAACCCACAGCTTGGTCATGGACCGTAACTCGGACCCCCTCGATGTCTGAATCGGGGACGGTGACCTTGGGGACCTTGATCGGAGCGATCGTCGGAGGGAGTTTATAGGGCCCGACAGCGGAGATGATACGGTCTGCGATCAGCAAAGCATCGCTGGTGGGCTGTTCGACCGATTCGATTTTATAAGGTCCGCGCCCTACCATGGCAAAGACATAGAGTACACCGTTGCCGGGCTCGGAGTGGACGCCCTGGGTGACCCGCTGGATATCCCCTCGGATCGCTTGGCAAGCCGGCAGCAACTCGGCGACCTGGGAGTAGCTTCTCAGCGCGTCATCGTAATCCAGATGGGTTTGCTCTCGAAGCATCCCGCGCAGGTAGAATCCGATGGGTAGCCCAGTGAATTTTTTGGAGTTCGTATCGACGGGCGCTTCCCCCCAGAGCTTCTGCATGACCGCTTCGTGTTTGTCTTGGATTTGGAGCGTATAGCTTTCGGCATCGATGCCATCTCGCATCAGATTCGCGAGTGCCAAGTAAACGCGGATGAGGATTTTTTCGTAGTCCTCACCGGCATAGGAGCGCGCCGTATCATCGGTCCACATCGCAAGTGTTTTTTCGCTGAGCGATTCCTGCTCGAGGCGATCGAAACGATCTCGCACCGCTTTAAGTCGCGATTCGGCTTGTTCTGTTCGCCCATCGAGCAGATCGACAACGGCAAGGTCGAGATTGGTCACATCGCGATCCTGACGATGGCTCTTGTGAAGCTTCTCGAGCCGATCTCGGCAGGCTTCGAGTTGTCCATCATAAAAAAGAGAACGGGATAGCGACACCCGCTTGGCATGCGTCGAGCAGCCGATGCTTGAAACCAAGCCCAGCATCAGGCATAGCAGCAAGCCTAGGGTCGCGCGCAGCGACACATCGAATCGCGGCGGGTTCATTTGAGCGGGTTGTAATTCCAAACGCTACCGAGAGCTGTTTTGTGGTAACCCTTGCGGATCTCAGCCGATTCTTTGGAATAGATGCCCGTGTGGACATTGGTCAGTTCAAGCGTCAGCAAATAGTCGCGCTGCTTCGAGCTATTGCGTTGGGTCGTACCGCTGGTGAGTTTGGCATAGAGCAGGTAATCGATCGGCGCGCCTTGTCGTTGAAGAACAGCCGTAAAGAGGTTCATGTTATCAGGCACCATCAGAGCATCCGGACGCAATCGGGTTTCATGCAAAGCCGCATCAACCATGCGTCGACTCACAGGTTGGAAGACGTCGGATTCGAGGATCTTGCTGTCGATTTGCTCGTAGAGCTGATCCTTGAAATCCCCGATGTCTTCGGACATTTTGTTCTCGACACAAACAAAGCAAATCGTCTTCTTTTGTGGAGAGCCATCCGGGCCCATGATGCACTGCTCTTGCTGCTTGGCAAGGAGTTTTCCGACCGATTCATCGACCAGAGGGTGGAAGACCTCTGAACCGGCCTCGTGACTTCCGACCATGTCGCTTGCAGTGGGTTTGACAATGTGCCCATATTGGTAGCCGCGGCAACCGGTCGCGAGGGGCCCCAGGGATACCAGTCCCAACAGCCAACGTCTACGCATCCAGACATTCTTCTCAAGGGGCTGATCATCCGGAAGCATGAGGAATCCTTTCCTAGGCTAGGCGCTGGGGCAAACTGGGGCAAAACGGGAGCCGCAAGCGGGATTCTTCAAAATTTCCAGCTCCAGCACAATAGGAGCTTCTTGCCTCGCTTGTGGACTTAGCAAAATTGGAGAACTCGGCGACTTTGCGGTAAGTTTGGGACGCCAACCGAGCTTAGACGGCCACCTCAGCGGCGATCGCCGGATGAGGATCGTATCCGACGAGCTCCAGATCCTCCCAGCCATACTCCAAGACAGAAGACCTATCGGTCCGCACCTTCAAACTCGGAAACGGCTTGGGACTCCGCGACAATTGCTCATGGCACTGCTCAAGATGGGTATCGTAAATATGGGCATCTCCTAGCGTATGGACAAACTCACCAGGCACCAAACCGGTGGATTTTGCTAGCAAAATCGTCAGGAGGCTATACGAGGCGATATTGTAAGGAACCCCTAAAAACATATCGGCGCTGCGTTGGTAGAGCTGGCAACTGAGTCGCCCTCTGGACACGTAGAACTGGAACAAGGTATGGCATGGCGGTAGCTTCATCTTATGGATGTCGGCCACGTTCCAAGCGCTGACGATGAGCCTACGGGAATCGGGGTTCTGACGGATCGATTCCTGCACTTGGCTGATCTGATCGATCGTCTTTCCGTCGGGGCATTCCCAGGACCGCCATTGCTTGCCGTAGACAGGTCCGAGCTCTCCGTGGTCGTCTGCCCACTCATCCCAAATCGTCACCTTGTGCTTCTTGAGATACTCGATGTTGGTCTCGCCTCTCAAAAACCAAAACAGCTCGTAAGCGATAAAGCGAAACGAAATCCGTTTGGTCGTAAGCAATGGAAAGGAGTCCTCGAGCGAGAAACGCATCTGAGCCCCGAAGAGGCTGCGGGTGCCCGTGCCGGTCCGATCGGACTTGGCATCTCCGCGATCCAAAATCCGTTGCAAGAGTTCGAGGTATTGCTGTTCCATGATGAATCTGCCTTGGGCTCTTTGAATCGGCTTGGATCGGCTTGGATCGCCTCAGAAGGGCTTCGATCGATACAGACCCAAAACGTGGTTGGCTTACGCGGGTTTTCGATAGGCCAATGTCCAGTGTCGATCGCTGGTCATTTGGATGCACGAGGCATCGACACCGAGTGCTGCGAGTATTTTAGCGAGTTCCTCGGTGGTCAACGCTGCTTGGAGGCTTTGACGAAACAGTTGTTGGGACCTAGGGCTTTCGTTGCCTGCATGCTGCGCGACGAGCGATTCGACTTGTTCCTGGCTCGCTGGGCGAAACAGATCCCGGACAAAGAGGAGACCTCCTGGTCTGAGCACGCGGATTGCTTCAGCAAAGAAAGCCTCGCTTTGGGGTAGATGGTGCACTAGGGAGTTGCTGATGACGGCATCGAAAAAGCTGGGGCCAAAAACCAGCTTCTTCGCATCGGTCCGATGGAGTTGGATCCGATCGAGCATGTGATTGATTTCGATATGGTAGCGCGCCAGCTCGAGCATTTCGCTCGACGCGTCGGCGGCCATCACCCGAAGGCTGGGGGCTTGCAAGCACAACTCGACAGGAATTCTCGCCGTACCGGTCCCGAGATCGAGGATGTCGCGACCGAGGTTTCGATCCTCTTGGGCGGCGAAGGCTAGCAGATCCTGAACAAAGGCACGATTGACTTCGGTGAAGTCCATGTCGTGGTACTCGATCGCTTCCTGCAGATCGTTCATGACTTCAGGTTCTAAAACGCGCTCGAGCATCATGGGGATCTTTTTGGACTAAGGGTTGGACGCTAGCAGCAGTCATCGACAGGTGCATCGTCGAGCCCTCGGCGGCGTGGACCGGGTACCTCGCGGCCTGTGTGGGTGATGCGATTGTTGGCATCGACAAAAACGACCTTAGGCTCCGGCACGCGGACCTCGTTTTGCGTCTCTGCGATCAACCCAAAGGTTGCGATAATGATCACGTCGCCGGGTCGGACAAGATGAGCTGCAGCTCCGTTGATGCACACATCGCTCGAGCCTTGTTCACCAAGGATGGCGTAGGTCTCGAGTCTGGTTCCTCGCGTGACATCCCACACGTGGACAGACTCGAAGGGTGCGATGCCTGCGGCGAGCATCAAGTCCGGAGGGATCGTCAACGAGCCTTCGTAGTGCAAGTCTGCTTGCGTGACCGTTGCACGGTGGATTTTGGAGCGAAGGAATTTTCTGAACATACCTCAATTGTGATGTTTTGAGGCGTTTTCGGCTACCGCTAATTCGCTGGACTTAGCGAGCCCGTCCAGCACCGATCTGGCCTGCAATTTCAAGGCCTTTTTCCAAGACCCGGTCGGGCTTCCCGGCCGCAGCGGGTTCCGAGGCAGGTTGCAGCACCGGCCGCTGGGCCGTCAGATTCGCACCGGTCTCGGTGCTGCCTGCGATCCCCTCGCTCGGGATCGATTCGACAGGCGGCTTCAAGGCCACGAGGGTCGTCGGGGTCGCGTCGGGTTCCTCAGGGACCATCACGTGCGGGGTGATTCCTCGCTGGCTGATGGCTGTCCCACTGGGCGAATAAAATCGGCTTACGGTCAATCGCAATCCACCGATCCCTCGCTCGCTGGGGAAGACCCCCTGGACGCTTCCTTTGCCGTAGGAGATTTGCCCGACGATGTAACCTCGATCGTGATCTCGAATCGCACCTGCGAAGATCTCGCTGGCACTTGCGCTCTCCGCATCGATCAGGACGACCAATGGCATGTCCCAAGTCCCTGCGGCATGGGCGGTGTAGTTTCGGTTTTCCGAAGTGTTCCGACCGCGTGTCGAAACGATTCCACCTCGGACGATAAAGTAGTCGGCAAGTTCGACGGCCGACTCGAGGAGCCCTCCGGGATTTCGCCTCAGGTCGATGACCAAGGACTTCATTCCTTGGCTCGAGAGGTCAAACAGAGCGCGGCTGACCTCGTTGACCGTGGTCTTTTGAAAGTTGGTGATCCGGATGTAGCCGATTTGTCCGTTTCGCATTTCAGCCGACGAGACACTGGGGATTTCGACGCGTCTTCGGACCACGTCGATCGCAACGCTTTGGTCACCTCCCGATGAGATCACCAATTTGACGCTGCTGTTCTCGGGTCCACGCAGCATATCTGCGGCGCGTTTGGCTCCGATACTGACGATGGTCTGCCCGTCGACTTCAAGAATGTAATGGCCCGGGAGCAATCCGGCTTGCGCTGCTGGGCTGCCTTTGAAAACATCGACAATCCGCAATTCGTTTCCTTCGGCCCAAAGCTCTACCCCAAGACCGATCAGATTCCCTTCGATTTGGGACATGATCTCTCGGTACTCGCCTGGGGTCAGGATCGAGGAATACGGATCTAGCAATCCCACCGAACCGCTGATGAATTCGAAGATTGTTGCCGTGGGCATCAATCCGATTTGCTCTTGGGCCTCCGAGGCGACAAGCAAAGCAAGGTTTTTAAGATCGTTGGCGTTGCCCACCTTCTTTCCGAAGACCAGACGGTGGACATTTCGGCGAAAGTTTTCGATCGAAGCTGCTGGCGTCTTGGGCAGGTGCTTCTGAATGAAATCGCGTTCGGTCAAAGCAACTTCGAGGAATGCGGTTCCATAAAGGGCTAGCTTGTAGTAATCGATCGAATCGACGTAGTACGTTTCTAGTTTGCTGACGACATCTTGGTAAACCTCTATCGATTGTGCGGGCGTGGAACGTTCCACGCTTTCTATAAACGAGCGATCCGCGTAACGTCGGGTCACATCGAGATGAACGCGAGAGATTTGCATGCGTTCGGTGATCTGCTTGTTGAGCGGCAGAAGCTTGAGCGACTTCTCGTAGTGCTGGATGGCTTCTTGCCATCGGCGTTGTTGCTCGAGCGCTTTGCCGACCCGCAGGACCTCTTCGGGCTGGAGCGCGGCGGGAGTATCGATTGTCGCGGGGACGGTCGCCTGGCTGCTGGTGGGAAGTGCGTTGGAAGTCGGTAGGTTTTGGGATAGAGCCCAGCCGCTGCACATCCATGCAAGACAGCAGCTAGCTGCGTAAATCAGAGGACGAAGGTGGTGGAGCATTCTGGATGTCAAGACAAGGGTTGCACGGATGTCCCCAGCAGGTGGAGTGCAATGGCTTTTTGGCCATGGAGATCCACCAGCAGTTGCACCGGTGGTTACACCGGGGGGCCGGCGAGTATAAAGCGCTGATAGGAAAGGTCAAAAAACGATCGCAAGTTTTTCCAGTCGCGATCCTTACAACCCTCAGAGCTTCACATCGACGTTCATTACATGACGCAAAATGGGATAGTAACGACCGAGAATCCTCTCGAGACACCGCGGGGTTCAAAGCCACTGCGGCGGTTGCATCCTGCAAAGAAGGTCGTTTCCACGGGGTCACTTTATGCGCCTGCCCGAAGCCGGGCAAGTGAATTGCTTTAAGAATTCCGTAAGGGATTTACGGAATGGCCAGAAGACTATCTTCGAATGCGATGGGGCAAAAAGCGGCTCGTGTTGTGCGTGATGGCTTGGACGTCCTCGCGGATCCCCATCCCGCAAGCTCGATCACCAACGACCCAGCTTCCTAGTACCGCGTATCCATTCTCGGATCGATACAGTGGATGGTAAGCTTGGTAGATGCAAGGTTGGTTCCAATAAGGCCCTTCGGTGGCCATCTGCGCATGCTGTTGCTGCGTGACGATCTCGATGTTGCTTCCTTCGCGAGCCAAAATCGGCTTGCGCACAAAATCTCCTTCGATCGGCTCGAAAGAGGCTTTCAACAAGTACTTGTTCTCAGGGAATAACTCCCAAAGGATCGCTAGGATCGTTTTGTTCGACAGGAGCATTTTCCAAGCCGGTTCGAGCCAAACGGTTTTTGAGGATAGCAAGTGACGAGCGAACGATTCCTGCAACATCCACTCCCAAGGATAAAGCTTGAACAAGTACTCGATGGGTTCGAACTGCTCGTCGACAAACGTCTTTCGGTCCGAGTCGTATCCGACCTTTGAGATATCCAAATAGTGCGTATCGATGCCGGCTTGCGAGGCCGTATCGCGCAGATAGGTAACGTTCCCGAAGTCCTCTTCGTGGCCATCGCTCGCGGTGAAATGAACTCGATCCCAACCTTGCTGCCGCAGGTACTTCCAAGCTTCTATCAATTGTTCATGGAGACTGTTGAATTGATCGTACTGAGCGATTGCAGCTCCGCTGTTTTGAAGCGATTCGAGCCAATGCCATTGAACGACCGAGGCCTCGAACAACGAGGTGGGAGTATCGGCGTTGTACTCGAGCATTTTCGGAGGGCCGGTGCCATCCCAAGCTAGATCGAAGCGTCCGAAAAGGGTCGGCTCGTCGGCTTCCCAACTCTGCTTGATCCAGTAGTGGAATTGGGAAGGGATTCCGAAATCGCTCAACCGATCTTCTTCGATCACGCACTCGGCCGCTTCGATGCACATCGCATGCAAGACATTCGTGGCTTGTTCGATGACCCGGATTTGGTCGTAGTTGAATTCGAACCAACCTGACTCGTCCCAGTAGAGCTCGTCGTCGATGGTGTGGTAACTAAAGCCGATCTGCTCGACCTCGGCCCGCCAGTTAGGGCGAGGGGCCCCAGTGATTCGTTGCATCGCAGGTTTCGTTGTACTCGGAAGGACGGTGAATCGGGAGGACGGTGAATCAGGAGGAGGGGCGCTCGGTTACGAGCTGCTCGAGAAGGAGCTACCCGTTCGGCCAAAGCCACCGCTCGAGACGCCGCTCGGAGCGCCCGCCGGGCGAGAGCCCGACGAGAAACTCGAATGGTTCGGTGATGTCTGTGTCATTGAGCCACCGCCGGACATGGAGGGGGCTTGCACGCCTGAGTTCCCGCCGAAGAAACGCCCTCCCCCACCCCAGAGCCAAAACCATGGCATGTAACTGCCGGTCCGCGCTGCGTGATTGTTGTTGTTTTGGTTGGCGTTGTTCGAGGCCGTCTGGGACGGGTTTGCTTGGCCCTCGGCGGGCTCGCAAAACTCCGTCTTCGGGGGCTCACCGGGCTTGGCCGGGCCGCTGCAATTGGCAGGTTTGGCCACCTGTGGCTTTTTGGCTGCCTCGCAGCCAAAAGCGGCGATGGCCGGGAGCATCAGGGTCAGGAGAACTTGTGTACTTCTTTTCATAGAATCCTCTGCATTTCGATGGCTCGTTTAAGGGGATCGCTTATCTATAGCATCGATACGACGACGATCAGGCTAATTCCGATAAGCAACGCAGCGACGACGATGCCGACGGCGATATTTTGCTTTTCCAACTGGGTCTCAACGTCGAGGCGGCCTGTGATCCACTCGAACATTTTGAAGCCGACGAGCATCAAAAAGATCCCCAAAAGGCCGTAAGCTCCGGTGGCCACCAGGGCGCCGAGCAGTTGGTCCCACTGGGGGAGGTTCGCGATTGGGGCTGGATTTTCAAGCAAAACGTTCATGGCGGTTCCTTGGTCGCAGACAAGTGGGAGATCCGTTCGAGGCCTCATCCATCGATACTATAACTGTCCGATTGAGGCCGTAGGAGGATTAGGCCTAGAAATTCCGGTCTCCAGGCGCACTGATGCTACGTTTTTTGCCTTGCCTCCGTTCGCCGCGCGGTGATCCACGTCACACCGAGCCGTGTAAATCGTTCGCGGTAAATGCTGGCCCAGTCCTATGAGTCCTATGAGTCCTATGAGTCCTATCGGTCCTATATCGAGACTCGTCCGCCCGATATTGCAGCCAATATTCTCATCTGCCTGATCCACCAGACCAACTACCCGTTGGACCAACCATTGCAAGCCCTGGAAAAAGCCTTCCTGGTAGAAGGTGGCCTGCGAAGGAAAGGAATCTCTGGGAGGTCAGTATACCAAATGACAGCTTCAAGAGAACAAGCACGAGGTGAGGGCAACTGCGCGAGGGCGACCGAGCCTGGGAAGGAAGCCTGGCAACAGGCATCCTTGCCCGATTCAACGGAAACTATTCGTTCGAGTACATGGTGGGCGATAAGTATTCTTTCGTGTCAATTCCACTATCGGTCGTAAAGGTGACATATCGGTCTGATTCAATCTTAGAACGCTCGTTGGAGGTGAGCGACTCCTCAACTTTGCGTTGAATCAATTCGTCGTCGATGTATTCCACAGTCAGTTTGGCAGCGACCGATGACGCGATAATGATGACCGATAGAATTCTCATTCCTGGATATGGCAAGAACACGACGCGACCAGCAATGTACATCGAAACAAACTGGTATCCGCGCAATGCAATTTTGTAGCGTTTCAGATCGCTGGTCGAAGTGCTCTCCACTGCACCTTGTATTCCGTCTGCCGCGGAATCAACTGACTTCGTGATGGGATCAATGACATTGGAAGAATTGCAACCGATTGCCGATACGGTTGCAGCCATTGCAGTCATTGAGAGGATTTGTCGGCGGTTGGTTCGTCCCATTTCAAAGCCTTTTTTTGGATAACGCCCCGCGATCAGCGAGGCCGAGGAGTTGACTCGGGGGCAAGTCAAAAACGGCCGATCGAGGCCTTCGTCCGCACCTCGATCCTGCCTCCTCCTACTTGGAGATTCTAGATGAACTCAGGGCAACGCGGAAGCCGAGCAGACCGTACCAGTCGCTACACCACTCCCAAACATTCCCGTGCATGTCGTACAGGCCCCAAGCGTTTGGCTCCAAGAGTCCAGCCGTATGGGTTCGTTGCGAACTGTTGCGTCTAAACCAACCTTACTCGGGCAACAATCCCTCTTCATCGTCAAATGAATAAATCGTTTTGCTACCAGCGCGACACGCGTACTCCCACTGAGCTTCAGTGGGTAAGTGATAGACTCGACCTGCTTTCTGGTTACCAACCAAAGCCCCTTGATAGCAACTTGGGTTGCTCCCTGTCACCGTCTCTTGACGGCCTTCCTCGCTCTCAGGCGAGCCCATCATGAATGTCCCTTTGGTATGAGCACCAGCTTCATCCCGATGCTGTTGGTGAAATATCGATAGCTCACGTGGCATGTGCTGTTGGTTCCTCATTCGGTGTCTCGGTCGAAAATCCTGAAACGCTCTGAAATTGTATAGTTCCAGGCGATGTCGTTAAAAAAACAAGACACTTTTCTCCCTACCCCCCTTCGTTCGTTCGTGCCTCAGGTCTGCGTCTGCTCTCGGGCTCTCGGGCCAAATCGATGTGGAGGCGATTTATTCATGAGCCAAAATGACGTCACCGCGTCTCCTGATTTGTATAATCACTCCCGGCCCAGTCCCATGGGTCCTATGGGTCCTATGGGTCCTATGGGTCCTATGGGGCCTATGGGGCCTATGGGTCCTATGGGTCCTATGGGTCCTATGGTTCTGATTTACCCGAAAACCGGCTACCATCCGCCAGGAGATGACCCATGAGTGGTTTCATTCCGCCGCACGGTTTCATTCCGCCGCATGGGGGTTACGAAGATCTACTTTCCTTCCGCAAGGCTCGTATCGTGTACGACGGCACGGTGCGATTCTGTGATCGCTTCCTCGACAAAAGGGATCGCACCGTGGACCAAATGGTCCAGGCCGCTCGGTCCGGCAAACAGAACATCCTCGAAGGCTGTATGGCCAGCGGCACCTCCAAGGAAACCGAAATCAAACTGGTCAATGTAGCCCGCGCCAGCCTGGAGGAATTGCTGGAAGATTACCGTGACTTTCTCCGCACCCGCAACCATCCACTCTGGGAGAAAGCTTCTCGTGAAGCATTGTTTGTTCGAAAACTCGGATCGAAGTCCGATGTGTCTTATGAGTCCTATCGGACCTACATCGAGACTCGTCCGCCCGATATTGTGGCCAATATTCTCATCTGCCTGATCCACCAGACCAACTACCTGTTGGACCAACAATT
>Ga0315901_10000557_pt1 | contig 55588 bp, 50 predicted proteins | sample LakEriMetagenome_10_FD_203761 | JGI IMG/M metagenome (GOLD analysis project Ga0315901, IMG submission 203761) | Freshwater fungal communities from buoy surface, Lake Erie, Ohio, United States - Buoy 2 MA116 | ecosystem: Environmental > Aquatic > Freshwater > Lake | place: USA: Lake Erie, Ohio... | reverse complement strand
CCGGCGGATGGAGGCGCTACCTGTACCGGATGTCATGGAGGTACTACAATCATTGATCTGGGGTTAAATAATGGATGGATTGTATCTGACATACCTGCAGGTGGTTACGTGCCCGGTGAAACCTATACCTTCACGGCTACTGCAACACAGGTAGGTAGCTCGAAGTTTGGTTTTCAGATGTCGCCACAGGCATTGAATGGCGCATACCTAGGAACGATGATTGTCACCGATGCGGTTCAAACACAGATTGTGGGCACGAAGTATATCACGCATAAGTCGGCCGGTACGGCCGGTTCGGGTTCCAAGTCGTGGAGCTTCGATTGGGTAGCACCGGTGGCCGGAACCGGCACGGTAAGTTTTTATGCCTGTTTTAATGCAACCAACAGTAACTCATCGAGCAGTGGTGATCAGATTTATAAAACTATATACACGGTTAACGAATGCGTGGTAAGTGCATCAGTTTCAGCTCCGGTAACTTCCATATGCAGTAACCAAACCGCTTCATTAAACGCACAGGGAACAGGATCTTATTTATGGAGTAACGGAGCAACAACACAAAACATTTCAGTAAACACATCAGGGGCATATACCGTTACCGTTACTAATGGTGCCGGTTGTACGGCGGCAAGCACACCCGTTTCGATTTCGGTAACCAATGTGCCTGCAAGTCCCATAATAACATTACCCGATCAGGCTTGTGTAGGTGCAACGGTAGCTTTATCCCTAGATAATTTTAATCCTGCCTTGAATTATACCTGGAGTATTGACGGTACGTCATCCATAGCGGTCGACAGTTCATCGTTTACGTTTGATCTATCGTGGGGCAGCACCGGTACCTACAATTACTCCTTTACCGCATCAGAACTAAATTGTATCAGCAACCCCACATCAGGCACAATACAAATTGGTGCTGAACCAATCATCTCGACATCGGCTATACCGGAATCTGCCTGCCCGGGCAGTTGTTTCCCGATCAGCATCACCGGAGCCGCAAGCGTTTCCATTAACGGAGCCGGCGTGGCGATTCCTGATTCGCTTTGCGCTACCGGAAACGGAAGTTATGATATTGTGGCTTTATCGACTGAAGGTTGTCAGGCCTCGTCTTTAGTGCAAATCGATATTCTTAATGCACCCAATATTTCCATGGTTCAAACAGCGAACACCCTCTGTATTTCCGATACGAACGGCATAACCTCCTCAGTTTGGGCTCTCAATGGTAACACAATTGCAGGGAACACGGACTGCATCGACATGACTGAATCCGGAACCTACAGTATTATCGTTACTGGAGAGAATGGTTGCACGGCGACATCATCCGGTGCATTTACCTTAACAAGTCTTAGTACAACGGCACAACTTCCGCTTACCTATAATAATCCAGTGCAGTTTAACCTGATATTAAATAATAATCCGGAAGGCCAATTTATACTAAGCGACCTGAGTGGGCGCGTAGTTAGGAGTGAAGCCGTTTCTGTTAACGCCATTATTGCATTGAATACGATACCTGAGGGCATCTACCTTGCTCAAATTATTTCTGAAAATCAGATTCATAATTTTCAGATTATTAAACAATAGTTTTAGTAACGCCTTACGTCGGTTGCCTTAGGTATGATAACCATGATGCAACCTGCAGTAATCACGTGAATACCTACGGAGAGCATTTTGAATGCCTTTGGCGCATGCGTGCTATCCGGAAGGGTCGGAGATATGCTCCATAAGAGGGAGATTAACAGGATAACGACACAGGCTATGTTGAAATAAAAACCATACCTTCGGGTAATCTTAACCAGCATAAAATATCCAACGGATGCAAGTATGGCTGAGATGAGGGAAAGGAAGGTGATTACGGGAAAATTAATGTATTCATCCATCGAGAAATTTAGTAATACACCGTAGGCATAATTATAGACATTATTGAGAATAGCCGCGGAAGAACCGGCAACTAATCCGCCCCGTATCGAATGCCACATCTTAAATTTCTTGCGTGTTACTGCCATTTGTTAACGCTGTAAAACTAATCATTTACAATTCAAAAAATCCAACGGTGCCACCTACCCATGTTTTGTCTTTATTATATTTCGTGCCAATCATTTCTCCGCGACTAAGCCGAGCCAGATTAGTTACCAGGTCGTATGACTTGTTAACCTGATTGTAGATATAGAGTAACCGGATTTCACACTTGATTAATCCGTCAGGAGATTCAACACAAGGCTCATATTGAACTTTGCGTTGGAGTATATATTGATTACGTTCTTTTGAGGGAATGGCATCGATATCTTTTTTTTCTACGTGAAACCGTACGCCATTTCCTGAAAAGGAGAAGAGGGGTTTAAGTACATAATGTTCCAGATCTTCGGGTATAGGGTTGAGCTGATCAAGAAAATAGCAGTCGGGAATGAATGCACTTTGTATGAGTGGCATTGTGTATTTACTGATTCGGAAGAACCAGTTTGGGTGCCCGGCCCATTCAACATCCACTTCCTCGGTAAGGTTATAGCTCCGCGTTAAATCGGTTCGGCGCAATAGCTCATCAAAAATGATACGGTTATAAATTCTTTTTATCGGTGTTTTAATGCCATCACGCAGATAATACAACTGCCGGCCTTCACGGATTAGCGATGAGATGCAAACGGCTTTTATTCCAGATATCTTTTCGGTGATAATAAAATCTATCGCCGTTGGTTGTTTGTCGGGTTCAATTTCTAAGAGGATGACATGTTGCGGTAGATGATTGCCGAGTAGCACTTGACTTAGATATTGATTATAGGTACCATAATCCATTCCATTCAGCAGATGATGTAGAGCGTCGGGAATGGGAAAATAGGTTCTGAATGTGTGAGCCAGATAATTCTGATAAGCAAACAGGGAAGGGAACCCCTGCATTTCAATGAGTTGAGGATGGTACTCGCCGAGCTGATTTTTACATACGGCAAAATCAAGAGCGATAAAGAGCGATTGATTATCTTCACCCGGCACGTGACATGGAGCGGGAATGGCACCTTTCGTTGCTGATTTAAATCCGGGACCTTGAATAAAACGGATAATATCCGAACCGGCATTTCGAAGCTTATGGCTAAAGGCTCGGTCTATGAATACAGGTGTTTCGGCAATGCGAAACGGTATTTTATGTTGTGTATAGCGCTCCATCTCCTGCAGAAATAGTAGGTAGGTGTTGTTGCTAAAGTTTTGATTGTAATGTTTTCGGATAGATGCAATCATGAGGTCTTAAGAGTATGAATGGATTTAAATATACCATAGTCACATTTATTTACTTACAGGAATGTCGGTCGATGAACGGCAATTTGTTTAATTTGTGACATAAATTAACAACCATGGAAACAAAAACAGACATCGTGAATAACTGGCTTCCCCGTTACACCGGAACAGCTTTGGAGGATTTTGGTAAATATATCATACTGGTAAATTTTGGAAATTACGTGCATCGCTTTGCTGAGTGGCACGGTGTGGAGGTTCGTGGTAAAGATCGTCCGATGATTAATGCTACAGCAGATGGCATAACAATTATTAATTTCGGTATGGGTAGCCCCAATGCCGCCACGGTTATTGATTTGCTCAGCGCCATAAAGCCCAAAGCCGTTTTGTTCCTGGGAAAGTGCGGTGGACTGAAAAAGAAAAATTTGTTGGGTGACTTAATATTACCGATTGCGGCAATACGTGGCGAGGGAACATCGAATGACTACTTTCCTGCCGAGGTACCTGCGTTACCGGCATTTGCTCTGCAAAAAGCCATATCAACCACTATACGGGATGCCAACTGCGACTATTGGACCGGTACGGTATATACAACGAACCGGCGCGTATGGGAACACGATGAACAATTTAAAGATTATCTCCGCAAAATACGTGCGATGTGTATCGATATGGAAACGGCTACAATCTTTACGGTGGCTTTCTCCAATAAAATTCCAGCCGGTGCCTTGTTGCTGGTCTCCGATCAGCCCATGGTGCCTGAAGGCGTTAAAACAGAGAAAAGTGATGCCGTGGTTACAGCAAATTACAGCGACCGTCATCTGCGCATTGGAATTGACTCGTTAAAGCAACTGATTAATGATGGTCTCACGGTGAGGCACCTAAAATTCTGAAGCTGATGCAGAAATCATTTTCTGAAATAGAGCGTGAGCTAAAAAATAAAATCTATCACCCTTTATATATACTGGAGGGCGAGGAACCTTATTATAATGAGGTGTTGACAGACTATTTTGAGAACCACATACTAAGCGATGCGGAGAAAGGATTTAACCTCACCATCGTTTATGGTAAGGATGTAAATGACAGTAAGATTGCCGCATTAGCTAACTCGTATCCGATGTTTGGCAATTACAATATTGTTATCGTTAAGGAGGCGCAGTTTATTAAAGATTGGTCTGCCCTGAGTCAGGTGGCGGCCTCGTTACCAAAAACAACTATTCTGGTATTATTTATTTCAGGAGCGACTTTGGATAAGCGTAAAACGGAGATTAAGCAACTAATAAGTCATGCCGTACATCACAGCACAAAAAAACTTAAGGAGAGTGAGATACAGGATTTTATTGCGGCTTATATTAAAAAGCACAAACACAAAATAAGTCCGGATACCGTTCAGCTGCTTACTGACCATGTTAATCAGGATTTATCATTTATAGTAAATGAAATGAATAAACTGATTTTGAATGTGCCCGCTGAAAAAGAAATTACTGCGGCACATGTACAGGAGTTTATTGGTATACATAAAGAATATAATGTGTTTGCTCTGACCAAAGCTTTGGGTACACGACAAATTAAAGAGGCTTTGCTCATTGCTGATTATTTCTCCCGAAATTCAAAAGAAAATCCATTGGTGGTTATTCTTTCACAACTATATTCATACTTTAATAAAGTACTGTTATACCGTACGATGCGTGCATCTACTCCAAATGAAATCGCATCGGCACTAGGAGTTAATCCATACTTTATAAAAGAATATGAATCTGCGGCACGCGTCTATACCAATGCCAGACTGTTTAACATATTCGAACTGTTAAAGGAATATGACTTGCGTTCAAAAAAAATAATAGAGAATGAATCGGATGATGGGGTGCTCATACGCGAGTTGGTAATGCGTATTGTAGCTTAGGCTCTTTTGGAATAGGGTTGATGATGTTCCGTGGCCATACGAAGGAAGGCCGGCAAAATGGTATTATGGGTATGAATAATGGCCTCAGGCCGGTGAAGGATGTCAAGGGTTTCATTGTACTTTTCAATACTGTGATGACTGATGATAAAATTCTTTTTATCCTCGCGCATCAGATAACGTAACATACCTTCCACATCGGATTCCGGATGAAACTGGGTGCCTATAAAGCAATCGTTGAACCGAATCGCCATTACAGCCTGCTCAAGATTTACGTGTGGTCGTTCTTTTTCCAGACATAACACCGTTCCGCCAAGTTCTCGTAAGCGGTTTTTGTTGATTTCAATCACTTGCCAGTCGCGCGAGTCAACAACGTAAAACGGATCATTAAGATGTTCAAATAATAGTTCCTTCTTTCCCGCCTCGGTCTTGTGCGTAGGAAAAATGCCAAATGCTGTAGACTTGCGAAGGCATACATTGCCTAACTGATAGTACCGGCAATAAATCTGAAAGGAGTGGCAAATCAGAAATACATGTTTACGGCGCTCAGGATGTTTGAGGTTAAATGCCTGGATATCATCCATTAACCGAAAAAACTTTCGCTCCCATTCACTTCCTTCACTATCGAGCGGACTACCCGGACCACCACTGCTGATATAAATATCAAAGCCTAAATCAGCCATTTCATTTTTTCCTCGTACATCATAGACCTCCATTTGCAAATCACGATTGTTATTCAGGGCAAATTCATGGACAATAGATTTTATACAACGCATGCCCTCATTAGGCAGGCCATCATACATGTCAAGCACGGCAACGTTTAACGGTTTCAGCATCATTAGGCGCAAATATCAGATACCATCAAGAGTTTGCTCGCAGATATAATCCACAACGGATTCAAGACTTTGTGTAGACTCATACACAGCTAACTGCCGGTCGGCCCCTGTTCCCTGTTCCAGGATTGTTCGCACATAATCTACTTCACGTTTTATATCCAGTTCATCAACAACATCACTGATGAAATCAAGAAGCTCGTGAATCAATGCTCGCGTGTTTACTTCCATCTCCTTACCAAAGTCGATCATTTTACCATCAATACCATAGCGGCATGCACGCCATTTATTTTCATTAATTAATGCTCTGCGATAACTCATGAAATTCAAATTTTGCTCTCTGAGTTTGGTGAGTTTACAAACCAATGCCTGAAACAGCGCAACCACCGACATCGTTTCGTTAATATGCATAGGGATATCGCAAATGCGGAATTCAATTGTGTTGAAAAAAGGATGAACGCGTAAATCCCACCATATTTTTTTTGCATTATCGATGCAACCGGTTTTTACAAGCAGATTAACATAGTTCTTGTATTCATCATAACTGCTGAAATGATCCGGAATACCGGTTCGGGGAAAACGCTCGAATACTTTTGCTCGGAATGATTTAAATCCGGTATTACGCCCTTCCCAAAAAGGTGAGTTTGTTGTTAAGGCATAAACGTGTGGCAGAAAATATCGTATGGTATTGGCTATATGTATAGCCAGATTTTTATCCTCAATACCTATATGAACATGCAATCCGAAAATCAGATTTGATCTTGCGGCCTCCTGCATTTCATTTACAATTTCTTCATAGCGTGGATTAGGAGTAATCAGCTGGGTATTCCAATGAGAAAAAGGGTGAGTGCCGCTGGCACCTATCTTTAAACCCAGCGAATGAGCAATATCGGCAATAGATTTTCTTAAGTTTCCTAAGTCGTGGCGAGCTTCGTGAATGTTCTGGCAGATGCCCGTTCCGGCCTCTACTACTGCCTGATGCATTTCTGCCTTTACCTGATCGTTGAGCCGTTTGGCCGCCAATTCAACAATTTTTTGATCGTGTGATTTTAATTGGCGGGTAAGCGGGTCAATGACCATATATTCTTCCTCTACACCAATGGTGAATGCTTTCATGAGATATGCGTTTATACGTTTTCCGATGTCTTTTTTCTTGGTGTACGTTTAACCGCTTTTTGCTCGATTGATTTATCAGTAGCAAAGGCTTTAACGAATTCTCCCCAGGTAAGATTGTTTTTACCGGGCTTGAATGATTTGGCTCGATCTATAGCCAGATCTGCCGCAACACGGACAACCCACTCAAAATTTTCCTGACCAACCGAATTCACGTCTGCATCGGGTGCGGGATTACAAAAATCAATGGCATAGGGTACACCATTACGAACGGCCAGTTCAACCGTATTGAAATCATAGCCAAGGTATTTATTTAACCGAATAACATAGTCCTCCATCGTTTGCAGTAGTTTTTTGTCTGCATTAAACTTGTTGTGGACATAACGAAGATGATGTGGATTTCGAGGCTCATACTGCATCATTCGAACCTGATGACCTCCAATGCAATAGCAGCGGTAATATTCATCAAAAATAATTTCCTCCTGTAGCATCATTACCAGAGTGCCGGTCTCATTATATTTCACAAAAAATTCGTCGCGGTTGTTGAGTTTATACACACTTTTCCAGCCACCTCCCGAAAAAGGCTTCATATATGCAGGCCAGCCGATGTATTGAAAAATATGATCCCAGTTTAAGGGAAATGCCAGATTGCGGAATGAAGAAGAACTCGTATCGGGCGGCATCTGATTGGAAGGGAGTAGTACCGTTTTCGGAACGGGCACTCCTATTTTTTGAGCGAGTGCGTTATTAAAAAATTTTTCATCGGCACTCCACCAGAATGGATTATTGATTACGGCTGTTCCGCTGATTGCCGCATTTTTCAGATAGCCTCGATAAAATGGAACATCCTGCGAAATGCGGTCAAGTATAACAGCATAATCAACCGGTGCGGCTTGTTCGACCATGTCAATCACCACACGCTCAGCTTCGATGTCTTTGATGTTACGTTTGTTAATTTCTTCAATGAACGCATCAGGGAAAGTGGCTTCCATACCGTGCATTATGCCAATTTTCTTTTTCATAGTATAGTTTTTTTGTTTTACAAATTTCTTATTTAATCAGTGAAAGATAGTGAGGAAACATTTCGCGCCAAACCGGCCAGTCGTGATTTGCTCCCTGCCTGATGTCCAGCCAGTTGGCTATGCCCTTATGATTTAAAAGTTGATGCATATCAATATTGGCTTGCTTACAGATATCGTGTTCGCCGGTGCCTAACACCACATACATATCTCTGAACTCCGTATTCTGGGCATCAGGCAAGTAGTCGGGCGGGTTGTTGAAATAGACATCGTCGTTGTAAAAGTCATCCAGTTGTTGCCTGATGTCGAATGCGGCACTCATGTTAAAAATATACTTTACCACTTCAGGGTGTCTGAAAGCAAAGTTGGTAGCGTGATAACCACCGAAACTGCAACCTGCCATTGCTATTCGGTTTACACCGGTTTCACGCTGGCAAAGAGGAATCAATTCCTCCAGGATATACTTATCGTACCAAATATGATTTTTTACTCGGTCAGCCGGATGAATATATTTATTGTACCAACTGAATGAGTCGACGCCGTCGGGGCAATAAATTTTTACTAAGCCTTCATGGATAAACCACCGAACAGAATCTATGAGGTGAAAATCTTTATTCTCAAAATATCGTCCCATAGATGTAGGGAACAGAATTATCGGATAGCCTCTTGTCCCGAAAGAAAGCATATCCATGTCTTTACCCAAATTTTGTGAATACCAGCGGTGATGATGTTCAGTCATAGTATAATGTTACCTTGCAAAATACAAAAGAGAAATGGGATTATCCTTATATGCAGAATAATCTAATTGTTTAATACGTATAATCAAGATTCATCAAAATCATAGAACATAAACAGATCATCAAAAGAATATCAAAATGAATTAATGTCACCGTGCGATCGAGCAATTTTTATTTTCGTTTGTCTGCAATAAGGAATGGATATCGATGCTATTTCTTCTTCTTTTTATGGGTATTTTTATCATCGTTCATTCCAAATTCCTTCATCGGTCTAATCCATAGTTTCGGGTGGTTTCTACGATCACGACACTATTTTATCTCACCGATAAACTTATAAATTAGGTTTCTTTGCAAACCTAAATTGCAATAAATCATGTCGGAGATACACAAATGCATCATAATCGGTTCCGGACCTGCCGGATATACTGCGGCAATCTATGCGGCAAGAGCGAATTTAAAACCCATAATGATAACCGGGCTGGAGCAGGGTGGTCAGTTAATGAACACGACCGATGTAGAGAATTATCCGGGTTATCCGAATGGTATTCTGGGCCCGGAAATGATGGACGATTTCAAAAAACAGGCTGAACGTATGGGAACAGATATTCGATATGGATACGTCAGTAACGTGGACTTTTCAGGCACAGTGCATAAAATATGGGTAGACGAATCCAAAGAATTAACTGCACATACGATAATTATTTCTACCGGCGCATCTGCAAAATGGTTAGGCATAGCATCGGAGAAAAAATATAACGGTGCCGGTGTATCTGCCTGCGCAGTGTGTGATGGTTTCTTTTATCGCGGCAAAGAAGTCGCAATAGTTGGTGCCGGTGATACAGCCTGTGAAGAAGCACTTTACTTATCAAAAATGTGTACAACCGTTCATATGCTCATACGCAGTGAAAAAATGCGTGCGAGTAAGGTCATGCAGGATCGGGTGCTGTCTACACCCAACATAAGGGTTTACTGGGATACACAAACCGATGAGGTGCTTGGCGACGGAACAGTTGTTACTGCAGTCCGTGTAAAACATAATAAAACAGGGTTATTATCAGATATTCCGGTATCCGGTTTTTTTGTTGCTATTGGTCACACTCCGAATTCCACGCCATTCAAAGGTATTATCGATATGGATGAGCAGGGGTATATACTTACCAAGCCGGGTACATCAAAAACAAATGTAGAAGGTGTATTTGCTTCAGGTGATGTTCAGGATAAACACTACAGACAAGCGGTTACGGCCGCCGGATCAGGCTGTATGGCCGCACTTGATGCCGAACGTTATCTAACCAATAAAGGATTATAATCAGTCATTATGAAATCGCTTGCTCTTCATTTGTTGTTCCTTGCTGTTACGTGTTCTGTTGGTTACGCACAGAAAAAAAATGAAACAGAAGTACCGGATAAACCCAAACTTGTTGTGGGCATTGTTGTGGACCAGATGCGCTACGATTTTCTTACGCGCTATTGGGATAAATATGGTGACGATGGCTTTAAGAAATTAGTACAGCAGGGTGTTTTATGCCGACAGCTCTATTATAATTATGTGCCAACATACACCGGTCCGGGCCATGCCAGTATTTATACCGGAACCTCACCCGCAATGCACGGCATTGTAGGTAATCATTGGTATGTAAAAGATAATCGGGCTACAACCTATTGCACTCAGGATGATAAGACAGAGAGTATAGGCACCACATCGCCTGCCGGTAAACAATCACCCCGTAATTTATTTAGCTCTACCATTACCGATCAATTGCAACTTACCAACCTCGGTGATTCCAAGGTAATTGGTATTGCACTTAAAGACAGAGGTGCTATACTGCCTGCCGGTAATATGGCCGATGCGGCCTATTGGTACGATGATGCCTGCCGCTGTTGGATAAGTAGTAGCTTCTATATGAAGGAGTTACCCGAATGGGTTAAGCGCTTTAACGATAAAAAATATCCCGATCAATATCTGAGCGGAGAATGGAATACCTTGTATCCAATTCAACAATACACGGAGAGTCTACAAGATGATAATCCTTACGAAACTATAGTTAAGGGAAAGACCAGCCCTACTTTTCCCTACAATTTAAAGGAGATTGCCCAGGCCTATCAGACTTCATCCATACTTCGTACAACACCATTCGGTAACTCACTTACCACATTGTTTGCCATTGATGCCGTAATAAGCGAAAATATGGGTAAGGGTAAATCAACCGATATGCTATGCGTTTCGTTTTCCTCTACCGACTACGTTGGTCACAGTTTTGGGCCCTATTCTGTTGAATCAGAAGACTGCTACCTCCGACTGGATAGAGATTTAGCCACTATGATCACGGTTATTGAGAAGTATTTAGGAAAAGAAAATGTTCTATTTTTTCTAACTGCCGATCACGGTGTATCTGATGTTCCGGCTCACCTCAAGGATATAAATATCCCGGCCGGATATATCAATGAAGCCGTGCTCATGAATAAAGCTAAAAGTTTTTGTGCTCAGCACTTTGGCGACTCACTGGTCTTAAACTATATCAATAATCAGTTCTATCTGGATGATACAAAAATAAACGCACTCAAACAGGATCGCTGTGAGATACAGAAGAAACTGGCATTGCACCTGATTGGAACAGAGTCTGTGGCCTATGCATATACTTATTGTGATATGTTGCAACAGAGTTATGTGCATTTTCCTGCAGAGTATATTCAGCATGGTTTTCATCCACTTCGAAGCGGCGATGTGATGCTTTGTTTTAAACCTAATTATATGGAGTTTGAGCAACGGGGCACTACACACGGCGAGCCATTTAGTTATGATGCACACGTTCCACTTATTTGGTATGGATGGAAAGTGAAATCGGGCAATGTCATTGATCAGCGATATGAGATTACTGATATCGCAGTAACTCTTGCCAATATGTTACAGGTTATGGAACCCACCGGGGCAACAGGAAAAGTAATTAAGGGAATCATAAAACAGGAGAAGTCCGAATGAGCGCATACGTTATCACCGGTATAGGAACCGGTATCGGCAAAACCCTGGTTAGTGCTGTTTTCACAGAAGCATTACAAGCGGATTATTATAAACCAATACAGGCCGGTGGTCTTAGAAACAGCGATTCTAATTTTATCAGGAAACACATCAGCAATACAAAAAGCGTTATTCATCCGGAGCAGTACCGATTAAAAACACCCGCTTCACCACATTATGCGGCGGCCCGTGAAGGTGTATCCATTAAGCTCAAGGAATTGCGACTTCCAAAAACTAAAAATAAACTGATTGTTGAGCCGGCGGGTGGTCTGATGGTCCCCTTTAATGATGATGAATTATACGTAGACTGGATAAAAAAAATCAAGCTTCCGGTAATCCTTGTATCCGATATCTATCTCGGAAGTATTAATCATACCTTACTTAGTGTTGAAGCCCTGAAGAGCCGCAATATTGAAATAAAGGGAATTGTATTTAATCATTCACCCTTTCAGTCTACCGAATATATCATAACAAAGTACACGGCCTTACCCGTGTTATTACAGATAAAAAAACACGCTACGCTGAATAAGAAGCTTGTTATGAGGTATGCGGATGAACTGCTTCAAAATTGTGTCCGTTTAAACATAACCTTATAATCGTTTCATACGCGCCATATAAAATCCATCATAACCTGACGATGGCCTGATGATATGTTCTTCCTCCAAAACAAAATCCTTATGAGATTCGAGGAAAGATTGTATTTGTAATTCGTTTTCAGAAGGTAATATAGAGCAGGTAGCATAAACCATTTTCCCATTTGGCTTCACCATATTGCTGTAGCTCTCAAGGATATCCCTTTGTTTTTGTTTAACATCTTCAATAAAGGCCTGATCCAGTTTCCATTTGGCATCCGGATTACGGCGCAATACACCTAAACCACTGCAGGGCACATCCAATAATATGCGATCTGCGGTATCACGTAATCGTTTTATTACTTTAGTTGAATTAATAATCCGGGTTTCAATAATATGTGCGCCATTCCGTCGCGATCGTTTAGTTAACTCGTTCAATTTATGCTCTTCAATATCCATACTTATTATTTTGCCACGATTCTGCATTAGTGCTGCCAGGTGTAAAGTTTTACCACCACCTCCGGCACATGCATCGATTACGCGCATTCCCGGGGTAACTTCAAGAAAAGGTGCAACCAGTTGCGATGAGGCATCCTGCACTTCGAATAATCCCTCTTTGAATAGCTCTGTTTGAAACACATTCAAACGTTTAGAAATACATAAAGCATCCGGATAACCATCTATGCCAAAGCAATCTATTTCTGATTGCTTCAGGTACTCCATAAGCTGTGATTTATTTGTTTTTAGGGTATTTACGCGTATAATCAGTTTTGCCTGATCATTCAATGCGTTGATTTCGGTTTCCCAAGATTTACCTAATTCTTTGCTTCCGATTTCGTGAAGCCAATCGGGGATAGACGCTTTAACAGGAAGTGGTAATGTATCATCGTAGTAACGCTCTTTGAGGGTATTGTAATTCAAATCATTGAACAGTAACCACTGTGGTAATTCATATTCATCTTGTAATAAGAGGTAGGCACTTATTGCTTTTCGGAAAAGGCTTTTATCGCGGATCAGTTGTGCGGCATATTCGTAACGTCGCCACCATCTGATGAGGTCGTATGTGGCACTTGCAATTAATTTTCTATCGCGGGCACCCCATTGTTTGTTGTTTTTGAAAACCTGCTCCAGTATGCGGTCTCCATAACGATTGCGTTCAATAACTTCCTGAAGAATCTGTTCAATGGCCAATATGATATTATTATGTAGTCGTTTTTTCAATCAACAAGTCGGTATTTTGCGAAAGTAATTGATTAATGCCTTATACTAACCTGAATATGCGTCCGGTAATATTGATTTCAGTAGTTATGCTATGTTCGATCTCCTGCGATTTTCTGTTTCGTAATACATCCGAGGCGGACAAAATAGATCAATCACTTATTGATCCCTATGATATGAATTCCAACTATCTTGACTCCATAAAATTACACGAGTACACAAGACAGTATCCATTTCTTCAGATGTATCATCCTGAAATTCAAAAATTTTATTCTCGTCGTAATTACCAATGCGTTTGGTTTAATAATCTGGGTTTAATAGAGCAGGGGTCTTTATTTATTAATCTGATGCAGAGCTCAAAGCTCGAATTAACCGACAGCATTAATGGCCTGAGTCAGATAGTTTTATTTCATAATCAAATTGTCAATGATTCTATAACCGGAAATGAGGTTCGGCTCATGGATGTATTACTCACCAATGCTTTTCTTGAATATGCCGATAAAAAGTGGATTGGTTTGAGGGACAGCTCCGTGAAGGAACTTGGCTGGTACATCAAACGTAAGCGCCTGGTATCTACTGAACTTTTAGACTCGATTACGGCTAACCCATCATTCTTTTCCTACTATAAACCCTTGAACAAGCAATACGAGTTACTCCGACAATATCTGGTGCGATTAAAAACGATTGAAGTATCGGGAGGATTGCCTTACATCGATACTTTACAAAAAGCATATCGTAAAGGAGATACCGGACTTGTTATAAAGAACATCAGGGCTTGGCTCTATCGCAGTGGTTTTTTTATGGAGCATGATTCAACGAATAATCGGTTTGACGATGCCCTATTTCAATCCGTTAAATTGGCACAGCATTGCATGGGCTTAAAGGAAGATGGCGTGGTAGGAAAGTCTCTGATAAAACAAATGAATGTCAGCCTCAACCAGCGTATGCAACAGATTCTTATAAATCTTGAGCGACTGCGTTGGGTTGAAGATTCTGATACCGGCAAGCATATAGTTATAAATATTCCACGCTACAAACTATATGCGTATCACAACGTAACCTTAGACTGGGAGTGTAATGTAGTTGTTGGTACAACAAGAACGAAGACCAGTATTTTTAATGGCAATATCAGGTACGTAGTGCTTAATCCCTATTGGAATGTGCCAAATAGTATTCTATTTAATGAAATAATACCGGCATATCGTAAAGACAAAAACTATTTTGTAAAACATAATATGGAAGTATTATTAGGCAAGTCTTCTGTAAATCCTGCTGATATAAAATGGTCGGATTTTAACGAAAAAAACTGCCCGTATATGGTTAGGCAACTTCCAGGCAAAGACAATCCACTTGGAGTAGTTAAATTTCTTTTTCCCAATACCTACAACATATACCTTCACGACTCACCGGCCAAGCAATATTTTGATAGACAGAACAGAACCTTCAGTCATGGTTGTATTCGAGTTGGAGAACCGCTTGCATTGATGCAATGGGTATTACAAGACGAAAAGCAAATTACACCTGATCGTATTCAGTCAATATTTGAAACCGGAAAAGAGACCTATCTTAATCTTAAACAAGGCATTCCCGTAACTATCGCTTATTATACTGCATGGATTGATGAAAACGGATACATCAATTACACGGATGATGTGTATAAACTGGACGAGGCTATGAAAAATATATTGTTTCTGGATGGCATTAAGCCCTTTCGGTAGCAGTTTCTCCTCGGCGAATCAGTTCAAAAGCGGAAATGAAAATAGCAGTGAATATTAAGTCACTGACCAGGGATGACTGAAAGAAGGGTAGGGCGGCTATATATGACTCTATCTGGCCGTCCCAGTTTTGAGCGTATAGTTCAGGACCGTACCAGATAACAAGATTAGTAACCAGGTAAAATAGAACGGAACTAATTATAGAACCAGCAAGTATGTGTGCCACTTGTTTCCCGGAAACATAAATCCCTATCAATGTGGCCATACATAGAGCTGCATAGACTACCAGCATCCCATCGTGCAAACCAATAATCAGGTCGCTGATGAACATTGCACTCAAGGGTATGATAAATGAAAAACGTTTATCGTGATAGGCATAACCGGCAAATAATGCCATAGCGGTTATGGGTGAAAAGTTCCACATCTGGAGTTTATTGAAAATTATACGCAGTAATACAGCAGATAAAACCAGTATGGTGGCAACGATAACGTTTTTGTTGAGTTTTTTCATGTTTTGTGAAGTATTCAAAGTGCTAAAGTAGTTAAAGATTGAAAATTAAAATACAGATATTAATACCATATATACGTGGCGCACATCTTTACACCATATCTTCTTAAAACATTGTTTATCTATCAGCAAATAATATATAAATTTATGGGCAATAAAGGATTATGAATACAAAAACACTTTTGCAGATTATCATTTTGTTTTTTGCCTCGCTATCCTATACAATTGCTCAGATTATTCCGGTGGAGTATCAGGGCCAGGTGACCTTATCTAATGGGAATCCGGTAAGTGGAGTTCCTGTGCTGGTTTCCGGAGATATGGGTACTACGTTTCAGGCGGCCGGTTTTACAAATGTATCTGGGTACTATTCCGGCGTATTGAACGTTGCTCAAGCGTCAACGTATTTTTTAGTTCAGATTATTGGATGCAACAACAACTATGTAACAACGGTTTTTAACTGGAATGGTGCCGATACATCCGTTTTGTTCTCGCCTTTGGTTTATTGTAATACAGTTAGTGATACGTTCTCCTTGTGTATTAATGCATTTGTTACCGATACCAATTCATTGAATGCAAACACCTATGCCATTTATCTTATTCAATCAGCAACAACAGCAAGTGGTGATAGTCTCTACCTGGTGAATACCGATACCATCAATGCCGGAACATTTGCCTGTTTTGACAATCTGGTGGGTACATTTTATGCAAAGGCAATGATGTTGCCCGGTTCATCCGACTATGGCAGTTATGTGCCTACTTATCAGAGCAATGCCTTTTTGTGGGGTAATGCCTCGGCATTGAATAGTAACAGTCAGTCTTATCAGAATATTAACTTGATACCCGGAACACCTGCAAACGGACCCGGATTTATAGGAGGACTTGTTACACAGGGAGCAAACAGACTGGAGTCTGAAAACGCAGTTGGTGACCCAATTCCCGGAGTCGATATTATCCTCACTAATTCATCAGGTCTCGCCGTTAAACATGTACAAACCGATCAGAATGGGATGTACAGCTTCAGTAATCTAGAATATGGGCTCTATCAATTATGTGCTGATGTGTTAAATAAACCTTGCATAGCGCCTATAGTTGTAAATGTTGCTGCCGGCCAAGATACGGTAACCAATACACAATTTAGTGTGGGCGCAGATGGAGTTTTCGGATGGTTTACAAATAGCCCTGTTGTTGCTGGCCACGCCCCCATAATTCGCTTTATCGAGAATCCGGTTCATCAGGCTGTGCGATTATACAATTCATCTTCTCAGCTTATTACTGCTGAAATCACAATCACCGATATAACCGGAAGAGTATACCATAATCAGGTTTATGAATTAAACAGGGAACTAACAATCAACGCTGAACCTTTGTCAAGTGGCTTGTACTTGATACGTTGTAAAGTGGCGGGAGAATATCAGCACTTCAAGTTTGTAAAACAATAATCGAATACGGTTAAGTAGTCTATAAATATTATGGACTAACAACGTTTATGCTTACGAGTGCATAAAAGGTGTTACCTATTGTATTTATCATAGCATAAGGTTGATTGCCAAAGAAACCTCTGAAAAATTCATTTCCGCCGCTAACGTCATCAACATTAAATCCATAATTATAGCGAAACCCGGTTTGTACACTCAGCCAGATAAACTGATACAAAGAGAATTCATACATAGTCCGAAAACGAAGTTCACTACGTCGGATTTCCAGATTATCAAAATCACTGGGTAATGTGTTTCGAGAATTTATTTTATAGCTGTTGCCTTCCAGTTCGTAACCTACGAAAAACATATTTCTTGAATTTATAGTCCGACGAATGTGTGCCCGGGCCGGAAATAATACTTCAGTCCCCCACTTGCGATTCAATGAGGTCCAGTTCCAAAGAATTATGGGGATATAATTCATTTCTCCTACACGGTAGGTTCGTGAAAGCCCTACACCAAACATCCTCCGGTCACCGGTTTTCCATCCGAAAATTGCCGCTCCGCTGTATCGGAGCAATCGTAATGAAGGTATGGTGTTAAATCCGTAGTCGCCATTTAAATCGGCCGAGGCCTGCGCTATGATGAAATTACGTTCGTTGAGGGGTTTGAATATTGTGGTATTCAGTCCTGTGCTTCGCAGTCCGTTTCTGCTAAGATTTGTGGATAGCAGATTGTCAGTTGGGGTATTGTCGATTTGATAGCGCTGTTCAAGATAATTAGCGCCTAACTGCACAATGATATTATTGCGTGATATCACGGGTATATTGGCCATTAACCTCAAACCTTTAGAATAATTTGTGCGCACAGTTGTTGGCGCATACGTACCGATCGTATCTGAATTTATTTCATAGCCACCCTGAAAATCATATCCTATGCTGATTAGTTTCTGTGGACTCAGATCAAAAATTTTAGATGTGCAGAAACGTTTTGCGTTTCCGTCGGCAAAACTTAAGTTGTCATAATATTCTTCTTCTTCGGGTATTAATGTTGTGCTGTCGGTGATTTGTGCAGATGCAGTAAAGCAGATCAGCAATAAAAGAATTAAAGCAGTGAACTTCATGTTAATTGGATTTTATCTCTTGCTTCGCTATTTCGAGGCGTTTCCATACATCGGTTCTTCCTAAGGCCGAAACCCCAATATAGCCCCTGATATCGAGGGTGTTTTTATCCTTCATTTTAATGGTACAATTGTATGTACTGCCATTTTCAGGGTCGTAAATAGTACCGTCTTCCCATAATGCTTTACTCTTAAATTCAAAGTCTTTAAGTAAACGATATCCTTTTAAGGGCACGGTTCGCATGCTTTCATCCGGATTATTCTTATCTACTTTAGGTTGTTTGTTGACCGGATCAAGGGGTTCCTTGAGCCATACTATTTTACCATAGTACTTATTTCCGATTTTTTCAATTTTTACGCGAGCCTTGCCACTGCTGGGTTCCCAGATGCCAATCAAATCATCTCCATTATCCTGGGCCTTACAAAAGAGGATACTGCAAATGAGCAGAGTAGTTAAAGCAAAAAACTTGTTTATCATAGTATTTATTTTTTAATGGTTACTTCAAAGGTTAGTGATGCCTTAAACCGAATAGGTGTTTCCAGATCTTTTTTTACATTGACATCGGCTATCAGATAAATGGAGGGCTGTTTGAAAGCCTCTGCCGCATCGGCTTCTTCAGCAAGCGTCATGTTTAATTGATCAAGACCGGTTGGTACAGGATTTACAACGGCAAACTGTGCCATTTCAGTTTTATCGGAACTGATTTGTAATACAATACTGTTTACATTGTCGAAATGAGAAGTGTCTGTTGTTTGCAAAGAGGCTTTTACCAGTTTCACTTTTTTAATCTGATCTTCGGTTAATTGATTCAATCCGTTAGCGGATGCCAGTTCGAGCGCATGCGTGTTTTGAAGCGTGTTGGATCCTTCAAATACCATATCATCAGATACAAATTCCAGATCCTTGATTTCATACGTTATCACTACTTTCTCGCGCATACAACTGACGAGAAACAGGCAAACAATCAGTATAGGAATAAACCGGTGTGTTTTTTTTATCATAGTTAGTGATTTTAATCTATGGGTTAAAGTAAGGAGTTCAATTCAATATTTTTAGAATACTAATCAACATTCGTATTGTATAGACCGACATAAGGACTTGATTTCGTCCACGGAGTTGAAACTATGCAGTATCACCCGTAGTCGCTCTGTTCCCTCGGGTACGGTTGGCGATAGGATTGGTCTAATGTCGAACCCATTCTTTTGCAAAATCTGAGCCAAACGAATAGCGTTTGAGTTGCCCGGGATACGTACGGCCTTTATGGGCGTTGGTGTTGTGCAATTCATCAATTCATTATAGACTGAAATGGAGTTACTTAATGTATAACGTGCTTCATCTGCCGCAAGCATATACTCTAGACAGGTACGCAACATCAATATTTCCAAGGGCGGTAGAGCCGTTGAATAGATAAAGGGACGTGAGAAGTTTATCAGATATTCTATCAAATCCCTGGAGCCTAAGATGCAGGCCCCATGAAATCCGGCCGCTTTACCAAATGTGTGTATGCGTGCAAACACATCCTCTCTTAAGCCAAGCTCATCTACCAGGCCCTTTCCCGAAGTGCCTCGAATACCGAGTGCGTGCGCCTCATCTACAATTAACGAGGCCTGATATTTTTTACATATAGCCGCTATGGACTGTAAATCGGCGATATCTCCATCCATCGAGTACACGGACTCTACAACGACATAAGTTAGTCCCTTGGATTGCCTGAGTTTAGTTTCAAGATCGTCAATTTGATTATGGGCAAACTTGAATCGGTTGGCATAACTCAGACGCATACCATCGATGATACTTGCATGAACCAACTCATCGCTAATTAAGGTATCATGCCGCTGTGCGATGCACGACAACAAACCCACATTAGCATCATAGCCTGAGTTGAAAAGTAAACCGGCTTCGGCATTATGAATACCGGCATACCATCGTTCAAAGGATTCAGCCTCAGGACTATTACCACTCAATAATCGGGAACCGGTACTCCCGTTATTTACCGTTGCTTGCTCATGCAATTTCAAATAATGTGCGTGCAGTTCACGATGTCTTGCGATACCGAGGTAGTCGTTCGAAGTAAAATCGATGCCTATTACTGATGTTCTTAATGAACGGAGTAATTGGTTTTCTCGGCGTTCATTCAACTTTTCTCTTAAATACGTGACCACAGGGTTATCCCTCATAGTCATCACAGTTGAGCGTGTTCGGAATGATTATGTGTTATCACATCTTTAAAGGGCTTACGTGCTGTGAGTCCGAGAAGTTCAAACATATTCATGTCCTCCTCAAAGGATGGGTTGTCGGTTGTCAATAACTTATCACCTGCGAATATAGAATTTGCTCCGGCCATAAAACAAAGAGCCTGTTCTGCCATGCTCATTTCTCGGCGGCCGGCAGATAATCGCACGACTGATTTGGGTAGCACCAAGCGCGTTGTAGCAATCATTCGAACCATATCGTGAAAAGGAACGCGTGGTTGGTTTTCCAGTGGTGTTCCCTGTACCGGCACTAATGCATTAATGGGAACCGATTCCGGGTGCTTGGGCAGATTAGCTAATAGGAGCAGCATGTTGATTCGGTCACTGTCTTTTTCGCCTAATCCTACAATGCCGCCACTGCATATCGTCAGATTTGCCTTACGCACATGATCCAGTGTTTTTAATCGGTCATCAATTGTTCGCGTGGTTATAATCTCACCATAATGCTCACTGCTGGTATCGATGTTATGATTATAGGCATACAAGCCGGCCTCAGCCAAACGTTGCGCCTGTTCGTAGGTAAGCATACCCAGCGTACAGCATACTTCCATACCAATATCATTAATGCCTCTGACCATATCCAGCACGCGATCAAAATCACGATTATCTCTGACTTCACGCCATGCCGCACCAAGACACATTCTTGATACGCCGGCTTCTTTAGCCTGTTTTGCCGTTGCTAGCACTTCCTCCTGTTTTAAGAGGGCGTGCACATCTATCTCGGTGTGATAACGCGCGGCTTGAGGACAGTAGGCACAATCTTCAGGACAGCCTCCTGATTTAATATTTACCAAACTACTAATTTGCACCTCTGCATAATTCTTATGCTCACGATGCACAGTGGCGGCCTCATAAATAAGGTCGAGCAATGGCTTATGATAGATGGCGGCAATTTCATCAAAGGTCCAGTTGTTACGTACGATACTCATACGTGCAAACCTAATATAAGTATATCGAATACAGAAAAGTTAACGGGTTTCGGGCAGTTCTTTTTGCATTAAACCTTCAATGAGCTTATGCATATGAAAAGGCTTTACGGTACGCCAGTCCACTTCATTCAACTGATTGCCAAATTTTACATAGTGGTGGATTCTTGCCGTTTTCATTTCGTCAAGCACATGTTGATGAAAGTTTACAAAAGCAATATAGCCGTTATGCTCATTAATATCGTCATACCATTCTTCATAATAGCAATCATCGCTGGCATGAAAATTCAGCACATTTTCACCGATGACAATAAACTTAGAGATGCCAGCATTCATCATTGGGTTGATAATATCTGTTTTTAAAAACATGATATCATTTCCAATAGCATCATTCCACTCACCAATCATTTCAATGATGACATATCCTTTTTCGTAGTCTGCAAAGAGCACCTTGATGTAAAGAGTAGGTGAGCCGAATTCATCCCATTGGGGATGGATATAGAAGTTATATATCGTATTACTGAACTCGAATTCGCTATAGGTTCGGCCATAAAATGGTGAGTGTTCATCGTCTTCAGAACTGTAATAGTCGCGCCAAAGGTAATATGGTTCTATGGTATGCACGGGAATACGGGTACAAAATTACAGATGCTCTGGCAAATCAATTACAAAATATTAAATGTTTCATATGTGAGATAACATCGATGATTTCGTTTGTGAAAACTTATATTTGATAGATAAAATTGAACGAATGAAACCTGGTTTAATCCTTTTGCTACTATGCACGTTTTTCATAGCCTGTAAACCCGATCAATCGGATACACAAGGTGTATCTGATTTGATTATTAAAGTCAATAATAGTGTGGGAAATCAGGCGGTTCAATATGGTCAAATGATTTATATGAATAATGCCGGTAATAAGTACAAAGTGAATCTACTTAAATATTACCTCTCTAACTTCGTGTTCACCCAAGAAGATGGTTCACAATTCAGAGCTTCTAATTACGAATTAATTGATGCATTTGATTCTACGACCTGTTATCTACAGTTTAAAAACGTGCCTCAAGGTAAATACACGTCCCTGCAATTCAGTGTAGGTATTGACTCTATGCGTAACCATACCGGTTTGCAGGAAGATGACCTGGATCCCTTACACGGCATGATTTGGACATGGAATACCGGATATATTTTCTTTAAACATGAAGGGCAGTTTTTAGATGCTAATTTGTCACCTCAACAACTACTGTATCATTTTGGAACGGACAAAGCATACACGCAGATTCAATTAGCGCTTCCATCCGTCGATATACGTGATGCCAGCAAAACCCTGCATATCAACTTTGATTTAAATACATTATACAATAAGCCTAACGAAATCAACTTTATCGATAATAATATTCATCATAGTTTATCTGCTGATGATTATAAATGGATGAAGGAGATGCAAGATAATTTTGAACAATCCTTCAGTTTTATAAAAGTTGAATAGATGAAGAATTTTTTCAGGTATTGCGCTATTGGTATTTTGATGGTATCATCCTGTAAGGTCGATCCATCGATCGATCCGGAGTTATTGCCTCATACACACGCACACGATTTGTCGATTCCGGTGGGCTTGCCCGATTTGATAGTACCAACAAGCAATCCATTGACGGAAGAGGGCATCGCACTTGGTCGTAAATTGTTTTATGACCCTATTCTATCTAAGAATGGCACTATTTCCTGTGCTTCCTGTCACAGACAATCTTTTGCATTTTCTGACACTTCCATTCAGTTTAGTTTGGGTATTGATGGCCTTGAGGGTACACGAAATGCAATGCCCTTGTTTAATCTGGGTTATCAGAAAAAATTCTTTTGGGATGGAGGAGCCGCCTCGCTGGAGGATCAGGTCATTGCCCCGATTCAAAATCCGGTAGAAATGCATGAAACATTGTCCGCTGTTCTCAGCAAACTGCAATCACATCCCGAATATCCGGCTTTATTTCAAAAAGCATTTGCATCCTCTCAGATCACCACCACCATGTTAATGAAGGCTATTGCTCAGTTTGAGCGAACCATGATTTCCGGTAACAGTAAATTTGATCAGTACCTAAGAGGCCAAGCCACACTCAGCCAACAGGAACAACTCGGTATGAATCTGTATATGCAGGAGGATAAGGGGGATTGTTTTCACTGTCATACCCTTGGTAGTACTTTTAGCGACTTTGAATTCAGGAATAATGGGTTGGATGCTGTACCGGTTGATCCGGGTCGTTACCTTGTCACGTTAAATGAATCTGACAGGGGTAAATTTAAAACCCCGTCGCTTCGAAATATTGAGGTTACAGCTCCATATATGCACGACGGACGATTCAGTACACTTCAAGAGGTCTTGAATCACTATAACTCCGGATTTATTGTAAATGAGCTTACGGATCCAAATCTCGCCATACTCTCCAAGAACCGGATGACACAACAAGAGATGGATGCTATTATAGCATTTCTTAAAACACTCACAGACTACGAGTTTCTTACTAATCCCCGATTTTCTAAACCCTGAACCGGAATCATCTAAATGCTTGAATTCATAATCTCAGGTCGTAAATATCAAATGAATCAATTTATGAAAGCACTATTTCCTGTAATCGGTTTGGTTTTTATATCAATGCTGAGCACAGCACAAATCAGTAAAAAATCCTTTCTCATTCAACCGGCGGGGGTAAGTACTCCAGCCAATGTTTCAGCAGATTGGAATCCGGTATTACTTAATCTTGAAATGCCTGAGCCTGATGGTGGCGCTGATGAATTGATCAAGGAAAGGGCGAGAGAACTGGCCGACTCCCTTTACGGATCGGTAACCCACGAAAAAAAATCACAGAGTAATCGATCTATATCAAAACCGATTATGGGTAATAATTTCTACGGCAACCCTTACAACAACTCTGTACCTAATGACAATGATGTGGCAGTTTCCAACGACAATAAGGTGGTATCCGTAATTAATTCATCACTTCGCATTTATGACTTGAATCTTGATACCGCCTATCCTGCAATTTCATTATTTACTTTTTTTGGCGCATTGGGATTACCCAACGAACATTTCGATCCCAAGGTCATATACGACCCGCAAGCCGATCGATTTATTCTTATGTGTTTGAATGGCTTCACAGATTCCACTTCAAATATCGCTATTGCCTTTTCTCAGACCCCGGACCCAAGACAAAACTGGTCGCTTTATACGATCACCGGTAATCCCTATAATGATACTCTTTGGACGGATTATCCTATGATAAGCATAACCGAACAACATGCATATATCACGGTGAATCTGTTGAAGAATGATGAATCGTGGCAGACAGGTTTTGTGCGCACGATTGTATGGCAGCTCGATAAATCAGATGCATACAGTGGGGCACCATTGAACAGCACCTTATACGGCAACTTTGATTTTAATAACAGGAATATTCGTAATATGTGTCCGGTCAGAAACGGAAATGAATTATTCAGCGGCACGATGTATTTTCTTTCCAACAGAAATTTTGCGGTGAGCAGTGATTCCATCTTTTTAATTGCTATGCCTGATGTACTGAATGCAGATACGTCAATGATTGACGTATCACTGCTACGTGCAAGCACGGCATATCATGTTCCACCGGATGCCAAACAAACGGCACCACGTATTCTGCAAACCAATGATGCCCGTATTCTTGGTGCGTTTAAACATAATAACCGAATTCAGTTTGTTTCCAATACCAGAGATACCGTGCTAAACAAGGCCGCCTGTTACCACGGTGTTATTGATTTGATGTCAGCTAATCCTGAGTTTCCGGCATTCATCATTACTAACGATACCGTAGAGTATGGATATCCTAACATTGCTTATGCCGGTACTAATAATGATGATCATACTGCCATTATAGGTATTAATTATACTGCGGCAGATATTTTTCCTGCCTGCGGCGCAATCAGCACCGATGCAATAGGAAATTACTCTGATTTATTGACTATTCGAAAAGGAGATAATTACATTAGTGTACTCTCCGGAGGTAATCAGCGATGGGGCGATTATAGCGGGGCACAAAGAAAGTATAATCAGAATGGCGTGGTGTGGTTGGCGCTTACGTATGGTAGCCAATCCAAGAAGCCGAATACCTGGATTGCTGAACTCAGCTTACAACCTTTTTCGGGAGTGGCTGATGAACGGCACACCATTAATGAACAAGTTGTTTATCCCAGCCCTGCGCAGCAGACTATTTTTTGCTCATTTCGTGTTCAGCAAGAAGCCTCACTCAATTTTAGAATAGTTGATCTGAATGGTCGTTTTGTTCAGGACATTTTCAATGAACGGGCATTACCGGGTTTGAATACTTTTTCCTTTAATACCGCCTCATTACAAAACGGCAACTACATACTTGTTATTACGAATGAATATGGTAGTCCTATAATAGCTAATCCGTTTACCATACAGAAATAGCTAATTCATAAAGGTAAGCGGGGTGCAAATTATTTATTATTTAGCTGCTGTAACAACTCCTCTTTAGAAGTAAAGCCAACCTTACTCCAGGCGAGTTGATTGTTTTGATAAAGTTGTAAGACGGGCAGTGCATCGATTCCTAATTCTTTGAGAAGAGTCGTATGTTCATCGGCATTAATGCGGATGATACTAACAGAATCGCTCATCGATACACTAAGTTCATCGATATAGGGTTTCATCTTCTTGCAAGGCGCACACCAGTCAGCATAAAAATTAATAAGTACACGTTTGTCTGAAACCAGTAATTTGTTAAAATCATCACGACTCATACTTTCGGTTAGTTTGGATTCATTTGTAACTTCAGGAAGGCTTGACGCACGCCATTTCATGATCCCCCCTTGTAATTCATACACCTCCTTAAAACCTTCCAAACGCATTTTTGAAGCGGCCGACGAACTACGTCCTCCACTCAGGCAATAAACAAATACCGGTTTGTTTTTATCAATCATCGATATGTTCGTCATAAAATCATCACGGTTCCAGTTAATATTTATTGCATTCGGTAAATGACCTTTAACAAATTCTTCCTCGGTTCGCACATCAATAACATATGCTTCGGGCATTTTTGAAATTTTATCGGAAAAAGCCCGGGCTTCGAGGCTCATGCTGCCTGAATTTGACTGGCCATTACTGCAACTGTAATAAAATAAGATAGCAAGTAAGGTTAGGTATCTGAATTTGAAAAGAGATTTCATAAACGATTTATTTGGTGCTACAAAGGTACTATGCCGGTTTAAATTCATCCGCGGCATTGAGTAATGCCTTGTGTGCCGAATAAACCTCGCGATAAATATTAAGTAGGGATGAAACTTCAATTTCAGAGATATGCCCCTGATGCAACAGATTTAAAGCACGCTGTACCATATGGTCGTATCTGGATTTATTTGTTTCTTCTTCCTTAGTAGAACCAGCCGGATCCGTCTTAAAATTTTTCTCTATTGATGCTGTAAAGAGGTCTTCATTATCCTGTAATAATTGGTATTCTCTATATAAATAATCATTAGAGGATGTTTTTAATTCAATAATATTATGCCGTATATCCTTAATGTTTTTTGCCGCACGTAGAATATTTTTTGCAATATCGATTGCATCGATCAGCCGAGAGGCATAGTCCTGATCATCAGTATGAGAAGTCGCTTCTATACAAAATTTCATTAGCTCACCGTGGAGTAGTTTTAACCGATCATAATGTTCTTCATAAGTAGCTTTGTTTGTGCCTCGTATCGAATCAAATAATGATAGCTGTCGTTCCTCCGTTTCAAGATCAAATGTCTTGCGGTGTAAGATTATAGTCTCATTCAGAAAATAATTTAACTCTTTTTGCAGCATACTCATTGCCCCATCACTTTCTTCAGGATTTACTTTGTGCAGATACTTTGTTACTACTTCGTTATCGTTTGTTTTAATGCTTAGTTGAAGCCAGTCAACAAAACGATTGGAGAAAGGATAAAACGAAATAATAGCAAGCAGATTAATGCCGCTTTGGAATAGCACCAGTGCCATGAGGGGATCGCTAATCTGTAGCCTTGTTGTAATCCAATGCGTTAGGGGATAAAGCAGTACAGAAGAAATCAAGAGGGTGTAACTATTAAAATAAAAATTTCCATAAGCCAAACGTTTCTTATCTGTTTTTCCGGTATATCCGCTAATGATTACTTTAATGGTAGTACCCAGTTCGGAGCCGATAATTAATCCGGCGGCATGCATAAATTCAAAACTACCGGCGTATAGTGCAGTAAGTACGATAGCCATCATAGCAGAACTACTTTGCAACAGAGCCGTTAGTATAAAACCAATAGGTATAAATAGATACGGGGATAATTGTTTTATGGTATTAAAATCAAAATAATTAACTGCAATAGCCGCACTTGATTTCATCCATTCAATACCTATAAACATCAGCGAGAATCCGAATGTAAGGGACAGTATTTTTTTTGCAATGCGATTTCGTGGAATAAGGAAACCCAATAGTGAAAGCCCGAGAATGGGATAGGTAATGTATTCCAGATTCAATTTAAATCCCAATAATGCTATGAACCAGCTACTGAGCGTTGATCCAAGATTGGCGCCCATGACTACATGAAATGCCTGCTTCACACTTAAAATGCCGGCACCGACAAATGACAGTACCGTTAAGTTAACTATAGAACTGCTTTGAAGTAGGGCAGTAATAATAAGTCCACCGCCTATCGCTTTTATTTTGGATGCTGTTTGTTTCTCGAGAAATTTTTTGAAGGGTCTGCCTGCCAGATGATTTAAAGCATCCTCAAATTGACTCAGCGCAAAGATGAATACCGCCAATCCGCCTAGAAAATGCCACATGGTCAACGCATCCATGCTGAATTACTTTTTTAACAGCACTCCGGCCATGAGCAGAATCCATCCTAATATAAAAAATATACCGCCTGCAGGTGTAATTAGAAAGAACCATTTTGGATAACCGATTTGCATGAGTTCCCGTGTAGCTGTAAGATAAAGAGAACCCGAAAAAAATAAAATACCGGTAACAAAGGATACAAAGGAATAAGGTATCCGGTGTTTGCTATGAATAAATTGAAGCAGGATTCCGGTAATCAAAATAGCAAATGCATGATACATCTGATAACGCACCCCGGTATCAAAGCTATAGAACTGATCATCGGTTAGGTGGGGTTTTAGGTTATGTGAACCCATAGCACCAATAATTACTGCCGTGCAGGCGAAAAAAGCGCCTGTCAAAAATATAGTTCGTTGAAGAGGTTGATTTGTGGAAAGCATGGTCCGTTATTCTATGACTGTGAAATTAGTTTTGCTCATTGACATTAAATAATTGAATAAAAGAAATATTTTCATCGTAAGTTTTATTATTGGGGTTATAGCCGTTGCTATTTACTTCTATGATATCATTTATTTGATCTCCGGTAAGGATATCCGATTCAGAGCAGTACCGGTGCATACAGCCTTTTTTACTGATGTGAGTCAGTGGGAGCAGATACAACAGCATGCTACGGAGGCCGGCTATTCCGAAACGATATCGAGGTTAAACATACTGCTAAAGGTTAAGGAAACGGAACAAGTACTCTTACAGTTGAAGGAAAAAGATAATCTGATCTTGTCAGATCTTAAATCAGGACATCTCATTTTCTCCTATCACGTCACAAAACCGGGTTATCTGGAATCTCTGATGATTCTTGAATTGGATCAGGCCGATGAATCCATACTAAAGGATATGATGGAGAATCAAACTAAATTCCGAACCGATAAACGTATGGTTCGTAGTGAGCCCGTATGGGATATCAGTATGGGTGATGCTACGATGCGATGGACCATCACTCAATCCCATGGCCTGCTATTGATGAGTAAGGATCCGGCACTGGTTGAAGATGGACTCTTACAATTGAAGGATAACATCTCGGTATTTAAAGATGGCACCTTCAAAGCACTTGATAATAGTAACAAGGCATATGTTAATGTTTATTATCATCTAACTAATATGAGTTCAGCCGCACAAGCTTATGCAGATAAAGCGGCATATATCTATTGTCAATCATTAAGTCGCTTTGCTGACTGGATGGCACTTAACCTTACTTTATCCAATAAGGGTGTTGCACTGAATGGATATTGTACAACCAGCCAAAAGGAGCTTCGACTGCTGAACGACTATTCTTTCGACAACATACAAAAAAACCAGTCTCTATATCAGAAGCCGGATAATACGGCCTTGCTTCTGAGTGCAGTTATACATCAATCTGACGCAAATGAAAAACCTGATACGATCCCGCTATTGAAGTCGAAGAATTATAAAAAGTTTATGGCTCCTTGGTTTGATGAGGAGGCATCGTATATTTTGACAGAGCCGGTGGGGAAACAATATGATGCTTACAGTTTACTATTCCTTAAATCAAAATTGAACAGCAATCCGTTAAATGCATTAAAGCCTTTAATGCTGGCAACTGACGATCAGGGTAATACACTTCCTCAGAATTATAAGGGATATCGAATTGGTAAATTAAATAAGGCCGGCTGGTATAGTATGATTCTGCCTAATCCATTTGTAGAGTTTACATCACCTTATGTAGTATTTACCAAAGATTATGTCGTGCTTGCTGAATCTTTAACACAAATTAAATTATACATTGAACGGTTAATTGATAATAAAACGCTCGATAAAACCCTTGCTGTTGATATAGACTCTAAATGGCAAAATAATTCCAACTACACGGTTTATTCGTCATTACCTTTACTGAATGATTTTGTAAGTAATAGTCTCGGTCGCGATTATGCTGATGCCTTTATGTCGGAGTATAATTTGTTTTCTGCGTGGTCCCCGCTGTTGCTGAATTTCAAGTTTGAGTCGAAAGGTTTATTTCAGGTGACTGGTGTCTTATTATCCAATCCTAAATCCACGGAAGTTCATTCAGCCTATTTATGGAAAACCGAGTTGGATACCACGGCCATCTCATCGGCATATGTTGTATGGGATGAGGTACAGCGAGAAAAGCGCATACTGGTTCAGGATGCCGCGCTTAATCTGTATATGTTTAACCGTGCCGGAGATGTATTATGGAGAAATAAACTTGAAGCACCATTAACGGGCGGCATTTCTAATATTGACTTTTATAATAGCAATAAGAAACAAATAGTTTTTGCAACAGAGAATAAGATTTATGTAATGGATGATCAAGGCAATCATCTGCCTAATTTCCCCATTACCATTCCGTCAAGAGCAATTGCCCAGTTGAGTGTGATTGATCCTGATGGAAACAACAACTACCTCTACTTCGTTGGTTGTGAAAATGGCTATGTGTATGGCTATGAGAAGGGTGGACGTCCGTTGAGTGGATGGAATCCTAATCCGGATGGAAAAAATGTAACCCTTCCTGTTTCATATTTCCGGCATAATGGGAAAGAATTTTTCATGCTCACGACTAACTATGGAGCCCTACGTTTTTATTCCCGAAATGGTAAGCCATTATATGAAGAGCTGACTACAGGGGCTATGCTGAAGCGTCCGTTCATCAGTATTCCGGGAAAAGGTTATGTTACTGCTGATGCCTTTGGCGACACCTATTTCCTGAATTATGAAGGTAAAATCAACAAAGGCAATTCACCGATGGATGACTGCACCGATGCCATCATCACAATGTTCACTTCAAAGGATTTTGCTGATTTAATCTGCGTGAACACCGGGCGGATCGCTGTTTATCGATACGACTCCAGCGAGGTACTTTCTTATACGTTCAAAAATGCATTAACATCACCAAAATGTAATGTACTTAACGGCAGTGAATCTCAACGTTGTATTCTGATTGAAGATCAGGATAACATATTACCGATTAGCACAACAGGAAAATCGGCGAGACATTTTCCTAAAAAGGGGATAGGATTGTTTGCCATTACTGATTTATACAATAATGGTCGCGATGTTCTTGTTGGATTTACTGACGAGCAGACCCTCATTGCCTATCCGATCGATTGGGAAGATTGATTAGGAATTCTTGAAAGGGTGTCTATCCTTAAGGTTGAGTTCAGTGGTATGCTGAAAACGCGCTTTAAGTTTTGTGTAAATCCATTTAGATAGCGATGAGCTGAAAGAAATATAACTTTTAAATGCAACGGGTTCAGCCCCCACAACAGCCTTGGCCTCTCTGGCGGTTCGACCTAACTCAAGGCATGCTGTTTTGTGATCGATAGCTCGGCTGATACCATCAAATAATATATTGAAATACAGATAGTGTTTTTTGTTTAGCTCATAATCCACCCCGATATAATGCAATTCGTTACTATGATGTTGTATGAAATAGGTTGAAAAGGCAACCATACTATTCTCAAGAAAATATCCGTAGAATTGAAAAGAGTCAGGCTTATGCCGTTTCATCTCATAGAAATAGCCGGCGTCAGGAATTCCGAGTCGTATATTCTGTTTTTGTACTACCTGATTAAACAAGGTGTTAATGACTGTTGATTGCGAATGTATCTGATCGGCTGATAAATTGATGCGTTCCAATACAGTTGCCGCTTTCAGGATTTTCCTTGCACGCTGTGCATACTTATGCTTTAAAGAGGCGATGTAATCATTCAGACTGTTCCATTCAGAGCGTATTGGCATAGTCATGGTGACATCATCGTTGAAAGCATGAAATTCACTTTTATTGAAGTAGTTTTCAAGTATGCTGTCAACATCCTTAAAGATGAGCTCACATTTTTTAGAGATGCGCATGATCTCCGCAGCACCCTTTTTTAGTAATTCACCTTTTTTAATAGGATCATATTGCTCGTTTGCAAAATAATAACCCGGAGCATTTACAGAGAAAAGAGATCCGCAGATTAACATCCGGAAACGTTCACCTACAACGTACTTTTCTAAATTTCGTAATAGTACGTTTCGTTTCAGCACCGAATCGAAATATGCCGCACGGAATGGTAAATACTGAAAGTATTGAACACCAATTAACTGCTTGTGTTCATCCTCAATGGTTATGTAATAAAAATTAAACTGATTATGCAACGAATGTTGTATAGCGAGGAGTCGTTGATATTCCAGCGGGTGACCTTCGGGAACTATGGATTGCCAGATTTCAGCAACAACTTCAATGTTTTCATGCACTTTTATTACCGTATCAAGCGCGGTTAGATTAGGCGTTTTATCCGAAATTGTTTTGGAGCAAATACTAATCACTATAAAATTTTTAGTGCTTTAGTAACGGTGTTGAGCATATTATCGTTAAAGTCCAGGTGAGTAACCATACGTATTTGTTGTTTCCCGATGGAGAAGCAGTGAATATGTTGTTCTTTGAGCTTGCCAACCAAAACATCAGCAGGCATAGATTGGTTTAGTTCAAATATGATAATATTCGTCATTACTTCGAGTACATTGTTCACGTAAGTACATTCTTTAAGAACGGTCTCAATTTGTTTGGCTCTGTAATGATCTTCCTTTAACCGATGGATATGATGGTCGAGTGCATAGATACCTGCTGCGGCGATGATTCCGGCCTGACGCATACCACCACCCATAACCTTACGGTATCGCCTGGCTTCAGAGATAAATGCAGATGACCCGGTGAGGACAGAACCAACCGGGCAACCAAGTCCTTTGCTTAAGCAAATGGAAATGCTGTCAAACATGGCTCCTATATCTGATGTAGTTCCACCTGTTTCAACCAGAGCATTAAACAGCCGGGCTCCATCAAGATGTATCTTCAATCCACTTTGATGAGCAGTTTGAGTTAGTTCATACAACTCACTCGTGGTATAATAACTTCCACCACCACGATTAGATGTATTCTCAACGCATACCAGTGATGTTCGTGCATGATGAAGGTTGATTGGATTTATATTCTCGGTAATGTCATTTGGTTTTATACGTCCACGATTTCCCTGAACTAAGCGAACTGAAGCCAGAGAGTTAAAGGCTACTCCGCCGGCCTCGTAATAATAGATATGATTTGATTTTTCAATAATGACCTCGTCCATGGGTTTGGTGTGCGTTTTTACTGCAATTTGATTGGTCATTGTGCCGCTCGGACAAAACAGGGCGGCCTCTTTGCCAAACATATGGGCCACTTTCTGTTCCAGTTCATTGATACTGGGGTCTTCACCGAACACATCATCACCCAATTGGGCCTCCATCATAAAGGATTTCATTGCCGCAGTTGGGCGGGTTACTGTATCGCTACGTAAATCGATAAACATATTAAAGAAATGAAGTTATGTTGTGATAAAATCTCAGGGCTAACTCAGGTTTCATAGCAAGTGTGAAAATAATGCCGAATATAGCACCATAAAGATGTGCATCGTGATTAATATGATCGCCGCCTCGTTTACTCATATAATAACTATATGCCATATACAGGGCACCCCAAATGATACCCGGCATCGGAAAAAACATAAACGCATAAATCTTTTGCAGTGGATTAATAAACAGGTAGGAGAATAATACAGCACTTACCGCTCCGCTCGCACCGAGACTATTAAATCCGGGATTGTTCTGATGTCGAACGTAGGTGGGCACATCAGATAAAATAATACCACCTATGTACAAGCATAAAAGATAGTAACCGGCTTTTTCGTCAAACAGGTCAACGTAGTAAAGCTGTAGCACACGACCAAAGGAATACAACACGAACATATTTACAAAAAGGTGCATATAGTCTGCGTGAATAAGGCCTGATGTAAACACTCGATAATACTGCTTTTGATGTTTTACCGAATAGGGGTTCATCATTAACCGGTAAAGCATGTGATTGTTATTGAAGGCAAGTATAGAAACTGCACAGGTAACAATGATAATAATCAGAATTAAATCCATCTAATGTTTATTCAGTGTGTAAAGTTATATGAATTTCTAACCGTGATGATATTTTTCGCCTCGCAATATGGTGCAGGCTCTGTATAGTTGTTCGGTGAAAACCAGGCGGCATAATTGATGAGGAAAGGTTAATTGAGAGAGGCTCAATTTAAAATCAGCACGTTTGTATATTGAATCATGAAAGCCATAAGCCCCTCCGATACAAAATACGGTACGACGGCTACTGTCATTCAATCTCTTCTGTATCATCTGCGCTAATTCTTCTGATGTTTTTAGGTAACCTTGATGATCAAGCAGAATCAGATAATCATCTTGTCGCAGCTCTTTCAAAATCAGCTGAGATTCCTCGGATTTTATCATTCCCGCTGCCGATTGTGTTGATGGTTTTAATAATTTCGGTTGGTAGGATATATAGTGTTTCAGTCGGGTTTCATAGGATGTGATTAATTCCTGTAATACAACATCCGGCTTCTTGCTTACGGTAAGTAGGATCAATTGCTTTTAAAATTATGGCCAATAATAAACATATCGTGCTTTTTTTACAGTTGCGACTCTATTTTATCCTAGTCCAACATCTAATGCCATCATCACCGTGAAGCCAATAATAAAGCCCAGTGTTGCGATGTCGGTGTATTTATCCAGTTGTGTTTCCGGTATAACCTCTTCCACTACAACGAAAATCATTGCTCCGGCGGCAAAAGCAAGGGCATAGGGTAATATTGGAGTGAAAAAAGTTACCGCTGTTGCACCAAGTACTCCGGCAATAGGTTCAACAATTGCTGAGGCTTGCCCGTATATGAAACTTTTTTTACGGCTCATTCCCATTCTTCTTAATGGCATGGATACGGCTATACCTTCTGGGAAATTCTGAAGTCCGATGCCAATAGCCAGGGTTACGGCACCGGCAATTGTTGCTTCCGGGACACCTGCGGCAACTCCACCGAAAAGCACACCCACCGCTAATCCTTCAGGTATATTATGTAAGGTTATGGCCAATACTAAAAGAGTAGTCCTCTGCCATTGGGATTTTGGGCCCTCGCTTTCCTTAAAGTCGATGTGTAAATGAGGTAATGTTTTATCAAGCATGTAGACAAATAGGGCGCCTCCCATAAATCCAAACATACTCGGAATTACTTTTTGAAATCCATCCCCGCCACTCATCTCAATAGCCGGAGCCAATAAACTCCAGAAACTGGCTGCGACCATTACACCACCGGTAAATCCAAGCATACCGTCGAGTAATCCGCGGTTCATCGATTTAAAAAAGAATACCAATGAGGCGCCTGCCGCTGTTACAAGCCAGGTGAATAGTGTGGCATACAATGCGGCCAGTACCGGAGGTATACTGCTGAAATAATCAATGATTGCTTGCATATTGAAGGTTTTAGTTTTGTAAAAATAATAAGTTAGACATATCTAAAAAACAAATTATTATTTTTGTGCTGTGAAGATTTCAGTAAGCATGGAAAATTATCTTAAATGCATATACAATTTGTATGTGCAAAACGACATCATCCTGCTTACGGATTTGGCTGATTATATGAATGTTAAAGCGCCGAGTGTAAACAGTATGATTAAAAAGCTGGCTAAAAATGGTTGGGTCAAATACGAACCATATAAACCAATAAAAATAACGGTCAGCGGAAAACGTAGGGCAGCTGAAATCATTCGTAAACACCGATTAACTGAAATGTTCTTATGCGAAATGCTTGAGTTTCGATGGGATGAGGTTCATCATATTGCCGAACAGATTGAACATATAAATGCTCCGGAGTTTTTTGAACGCATCGATATGTTGCTGGGATATCCCAAATCTGACCCTCACGGTTCACCAATACCCGATAAGTATGGTGCAATAACAGCACAAGCATATAAAAGACTTTCTGATTGTGCAATAGGTGAACTGGTTACGCTTAAGGCCCTGAACCGGAGCGATGAATCGCTATTAAAATTATTAACAAATAAAAATATTCATTTAGGTTGCACACTAACGGTAAAAGAAATCGAGCAATATGATGGAAGCATTACATTGAAATTATCTGATAAAGTATATATTGTATTGTCCAAAACGGTTTGTGATAACCTGATGGTTCTATAATTAAAATTTGTATTTAATGCACACTATCCACGAACGTGATTTAAAAGCATTACTCTATCTGACAAAGATCAAACTCATTGGTCCGGTTAGTATTCGAAACCTGATTAGTTACTGTGGCAGTGCCCAACAGGTATTAAGCTCCGGTAAAAACAAATTAATGCAGGTGCCCGGCATCAATGAAGAGCGAGCTGAACTGATTATTCAAAACCGTAATCAACTGGATAAATCAGTAGACCAGGAAATGGAATTCATTTTTAAACATAATATTCAATGCCTGCCTTATTATGACGAGTTGTATCCTTACCGGCTAAAGAACATACACGACGCTCCGGCTTTGTTGTTCTTCAAAGGCCAGGCTTGTTATAATCAGCCGAGATGCATAGCTGTAGTAGGTACACGAAAAGCCACGCCTTATGGAAAACAATTTGTTGAGTCCCTGATTCAAGATTTGAAGTTATATGATCCGGTCATTGTTAGCGGATTGGCTTATGGCATTGATATTATTGCCCATCGTCAGGCTATTGAACACAATCTGAACACCATCGCAGTGCTGGGATACGGATTACATACTGTTTACCCGGCTTCGCATCAATCTGTTGCCGATAAAATGCAAAACCGGGGTGGACTTATTACCGAATACCGAACTGATCAGAAGATGCAACCGGAGTTTTTTGCGGATCGCAACAAAATCATAGCCGGCCTTTGCGATGCCATCATTGTTGTGGAATCGGCTGTTAAAGGGGGGGCGTTAATTACGGCTCAGTATGCGGTTGATTATAATCGGGACGTATTTGCAGTTCCGGGTAGGGTTGGCGATTCGTATTCCGAAGGATGCAATGACCTGATTAAGTCAAATAAGGCGGCCTTAATCGATCGTGCTGAGGATTTGATAAAAGTATTGCGATGGGATACCGATCTGCAAAAGGGTAGTACTCAACGAAGAATGCTATTTGATTTAAATGAACAGGAGCAGATTCTTTTTGATTACTTAAAAGAGTATGAAGATGCTCACGTGGATCAAATAGCCATACATACAAAGATGACAGCCTCGAAAGTAGCCGGAATTCTTTTGGAGTTGGAATTAAAAGGAGCTGTGTTGGCATTGCCCGGCAAACGATATCGGGCCATTACTTAAAAAATGAAAACCGCCGACGACAATCTCTTTTTCTAACCAGACGGTTATGAACAACTCAGGAAAACACCAAAAAACCCTTGTCGTTCAGAAATGTGTCAAGCGGTTTTCTACCTAAAAAACCTAAATGCTAAAATTTAAAATCTGAACTCAAAACAATACAGGTAATTCGTTTTTGAACCATCCTGTATTTTGTGTTTGTTGGCCTCTTTTACATGGCTATTAGAAAAAGGTTACCCTGTTTATAAAAATATTTATAAAAGAATTATTTGGCTATTTGAACGGAGTAATATATGCGCAAAACTTACTCGACCAAACCATTTTGCATGGCATATTTAATCAGGCCGGCAGTATTCTTTACACCTAGTTTGCGCAATAAATTTTTACGATGGGTAATAATCGTCATCGGGCTATTATTCAGTTTAGCCGCAATTTCGGCGTTCGTCATTTCCTGAGCAATTAGTTTGATGATTTCTATTTCTCGTTTGGTCAGTTCTGACTTACGTGTATTGGATGCAACTGTGCTTGTTTTTTCCTGTTCTTTATTAAACATACGTTCAATAAGTTTTACGGAAACTTCGTTGCTTACGTATTTTTCACCGGCATATACTTTCTTGATTGCTGTTACAAGTTCTTCTTTTCCGGCATTTTTTAATAAATAACCGGATGCCCCTGCATTAATCATCTCATTGATATGCAGCGTATCGTCGAACATGGTTAAAGCAAGTATTTTAATCTCAGGATAGAGCTCTTTAATCTTTTTTGTTGTTTCTACACCACTCATTACAGGCATATTAATATCCATCAGAATCACATCCACCTTTTTAAGGGTCAATAGATCAAGCAAAGCCCGGCCATTTTCAGCATCACCGGCTAATTCCAGCTCAGGTACCTCACTTAACAAGGCTTTTACACCTGCTATGAATAGATGATGATCATCTGCTATATAAACCTGTATGGGCATTTTGTATTAGATTTTTATTAAAAATAATGATTAACTATTAATTGGTATGATAAATTATTTATATCAGTCAATTATTAGTATCAGAAACGTGATAAAAGGTCAATTGTAATAACCGTTCCCTGATTAGGAAATGAGTCTATCTGCATTTTTCCATCAAATAATCCAACGCGCTGGTTAATTTTTTTCAGTCCGATAGCATTTTGTTTCTTCAACTCTTTATTATAGTCAAATCCCTTTCCATTATCTTCATAGGTAATTGTTACACCGTGCTGATCGCTATATAATTGAAGAATAATTTCTGTAGCCGATGCATGTTTGATTGAGTTCTGCAATAATTCCTGAATAATGCGATAAATTGTAATCTCTAAACTTTTTTTTAGATTCAGGGAATCGGTTACCGGTATAAATTTTACTAAGGTATCACCCTGATAGTTTACAGATTCCACAAGATTATGAATAGCATTTACCAGCCCAAACTCATACGATACCGGTGCGGTGTGCATAGCGATGTGCCGGAGCATTTTTATAGATTCATCAAGCATACGGATTCCCTTTTTTAACTCCTCTGCGTTGCGGCTGTTGTTGGCTTGATTCGAAGATAAACTCAAATCAAGCTGATGCTTACAACTGGCCATTAAACTGCCCACTTCATCGTGTAAAAAGTCAGAGATTTTTTTTCTTTCGTACTCATCAGTCTCTATGATCAATGCAATTAAATCTCTTTGTTCATGGAGGTCATTAATCAGTTCTTTTTCATAAGCCGACACTTGAGGGCGTGACATCTGTTCAAACAATACTAGTGTAGTTTCTTCCGATTCGTCATATAATCTGTTCCATTTGCAGTTGTATTTAACTATATCGCTACCTATTGAGAACAGACAATCGGTTTCGCCGTTTTCTTGTTCAATAATCAGGTTCAGCAGGGGTTCTCCCTTTTGCTGTTGCATTACCTGAGCAATAGAATGATTAATCAGATAGCCTTTTTTCTTTTTTGTGAGTTGTTCGAACGCCGGATTAACTTCAGCAATAATATGATTCTGTAACAATAAACCCGGTTGAGGGGACATTTTAAAGTACAGATTAAATACATCGGTTGCTCTGCTGAATCGGGTTAGGTTCATGGCTTATTATTATGCTGAAAAAATAGATATGTATCACTTTTAATATTCGCGGCCTATTTAACAATTACCCACTACTTTTATACTATAATCCATTAATTAGTCCAATGAGGTTTTTTACAACGCTTATACTGCTGATTGCTTTTACCGTTCATCTGAAGGCGAATACCTATTATATCAGTAATAATGGAGATGATTTAAACGACGGACTATCAATTGCTACACCATTTAAAACTTTTCAACCAATAAATGCATTGATATTACAGGTCGGAGATTCCATTTTATTGGAATCAGGTCATTGGTTTACAGGCACCTTGATGCCTGCTATGAATGGACCTCAGATTAAACGGTTGTATATCGGCATCTATAATGGTTCGGAGAAAGCAGTTATTTCGGGCGGATTTACCCCCTACGGGTGGTCTGTTGATGGTGACACAGCCAGCGTAGTTGTTGATCAACACATTACATCGGTTTATTTTAATGAGCAACGACAAACACCTGCCCGATTTCCTGATTTCGGTTTTTTACCAATAGCTTCAGTAAATGGAACCATAGGTTTTTCTTCATCAGGTTTAACACAAATTAATGAAACTTGGAATGGCGCTACGGCACGTATTCGCTCATCTCCTAATGAATACGTGTCCGGTTTGGTAGATCAATATAACAGTGGCGCTTTGGTTTTTTCAGATCCGATAAGTAATGCACCCACTCCTGGCAGTGGATTTTATCTGGATCAATCCTACAAGGCCTTGAGCACTTTCGGGGAATGGTATTATGATACCGCAACGCATAAACTATCTTATCTTACCAATAACCCTTCGGCGTTGACCAATCAGGTTGTAGCCGTATCTGAAGATTATGGATTGCGTTTTATGGCTTCCTGCGATAGCATCATTATTGAGAATCTTGATATACGATTCAACAACAGAAGTGGCATTTATTTTTCATCTACTGTTAATAATACCCTCATTCGAAATTGCGCATTCAACTATGGTAATGATGCCGGAATTCTAATTGATGGTATTGCAACTAAAGTTGATTTTCACAACAACACATTTAATGATTTTCTCACCAACGGCATTCATGTTTTTCAACTGTGGTATTCACGAATTAATCATAACACTTTTACAAACATAGGTGCAGTAGCCGGACAGGGTAGAAGCGGATATTTTCAATATACGCCAATATTTTCAGGCTTTATGGCATATAGCGAAATCAATGATAATACTATTAAACATTTTGGTAATAGTGCCATTAAATGCGATGGCCCCTTTAATAGTTTCAGACGAAACTATATCGAGGATGGTATGCTATGCACAACCACATCCGGTGCTTTGAATTTTTATGGCGACGTGAGTAAAGAACTGATTATTGAAGATAATTTTATTCTGAACATCAAAGGGAATCAGGATGGATTACCTCAGTATGATGGATTGATATGCGGAATTTTAATGAATGGTTTGTGCCATAACAATACCATTCATCACAATACGATAGCCAATTGTGGTAGCTATGGCATTTGGATTACTACCGGAAATTATGAACATACGATCACCGGCAACTTAATATACAACAACCGTATTGCTCAGTTATCACTCAATGATTTTTACGGAGTGCCCGGATCGAATAAAAATCACGTAATTAAAAATAATATCTTTTACTGCCTTTCCGGTGAACAAGTTTGTCTGGAATACGAAACTTTAAACCCGGAGAATTTATATTCCGTTACAGACAGTAACTATTATTGCAATCCATATAATTATACCGCTGTAAGGGAGAAGTTTGTCTTTGAGGAGCCCGCAACCGTAACGTATCCTCTGCCAGCATGGCAGAAGAGAATTCTTGCAGACAGTAATTCCATAGCACCCGGTTTATCATTGAATCGATATACGATTGATGCTGAAACTGAGAATGAACTCATTAGCAATGGCAACTTCACGGCCAATTTCGATGATTGGGAATTATATGCCGATGCCGGTATGGACTTGTTACTCGATAACGATATTGGAATGGATGGTGGTTGTGTAAAGGTATTATTACAGGACACGGTACTTACTTTTGCCCAGATCAATTCTAAAGCATTTTCGCTAACCAACAACCAGTTTTACCGATTGCGATATAGCGTATTTGGTGATCAATCGTCTTACATGAACACCTCTGTATATCTGAAGGGTGGTGACTATCATCCCGTTGGATTAGATCGATTCAATACCTATATCACAAACAGGACTGAAAAAGAATTTATATTCAGAAGCACCGAGGAGTGCGCATCCTGTGCAGTTAGATTATCGATGTTTAAAGGAGACAGCCTGTTGGTATTGGATAATATATCATTACGTCAGGTTAGTGTTTCATTACTCGATTCCACATTATCAAACCGTTTGATTTTAAACTATTCCGATCAGCAGACGGAAATAAATCTTAATGATACCACGTACTTTGATTTAAATGGTAATACCATCACCGGTACATTTAACCTCCCGGCATACAGTTCTTATGTATTGGTGCCTCAGCAGATTATTTTTAATTCAATAAATAACCCGGTGCTTAACCAAAGCACGATACAGGTTTATCCTAATCCTGCAACAGATTATATTCAAATCATCTTGCCGGAATACCATATGGGTTCCAGTTACGAAGTGATAAATATCAGCGGACAGCTTGTGAAACACGAATCTATGTCATCAGATGTTGTGCACTCAATTGACCTGTCACATATCACGCCCGGCATCTATATACTTCGTGTTATCAATGAACGGGGTGTGTATACTCAGCGTCTGGTAAAATTGTAACACCGATTAATTTTGGTCTACCTTTAAAAACTGAAACGTAATAGACGCGCGATGTCCACGCAGTATCCAAAAAACATTACCGAATCCGAACGGAAAGCCTTGCTCAAGGAGTACCGCAATCTGCTGGCCTTATTGCGTCCTCAAATGTTAAAAGCGGATCGTAAATATATCAGACAGGCCTTTGAGATGGCTATGGATGCGCACAAGGAAATGCGTCGTAAATCTGGTGAGCCCTACATTTTTCATCCACTCGCTGTTGCTCAGATTGTAGCCGGCGATATTGGTCTGGGCCCACTTGCTGTTGTATGTGCTCTTCTGCACGATGTTGTCGAAGACACCGAATATACATTAGATGATATTGAAAAAGAATTTGGCAAGAAGGCGGCTGAGATTATTGATGGTCTGACTAAAATTTCTGTACTCCTGGATGCTCAGGGTTACATACAAGCTGAAAATGTTCGGAAAGTTTTGCTTACACTGGCTAAAGATGTTCGGGTTATACTTATTAAGCTAGCCGACCGACTTCATAATATGCGTACGATGGATTCTATGGCTCGCAACAAGCAAATTAAAATTGCAGGCGAAACACTATATCTGTATGCACCACTGGCACATCGTTTAGGCTTATATAATATCAAGTCGGAGTTAGAGGATCTGGCAATGAAATATACCGAACCCAAGGTGTACAAGCAAATAGCTACAAAGCTTGCTGAGTCGAAGCGTGAGCGTAATAAATACATCAATGAGTTTATCAAGCCGATTAAAGAAGAGCTGACCAAAGAAGGCTTTTCGTTTGAGATATTCGGACGCCCTAAATCGATTTCGTCTATTTGGAGAAAAATCAAAGAGAAGAGCATCACGTTCGAAGAGGTGTATGACAAGTTTGCTATTCGCATTATCGTTGACTCTGCCGAGAATGAGGAAAAAGCATCCTGCTGGCAGGTATATTCTGTAGTGGCAGATAAATATCGACCTAACCCCGAACGACTGCGCGACTGGATCAGCACGCCAAAACCTAATGGCTATGAGGCATTGCACACCACGGTAATGGGACCTCAGGGTAAGTGGGTAGAAGTACAAATCCGGTCAAAAAAGATGAATGATATTGCAGAGAAGGGATATGCGGCTCATTGGAAGTACAAGGAGAAATCTAACACAACGCCAAGTCAGGAATCGGAATCACTAATTGAGGATTGGTTGTTTCGTGTAAGGGAACTACTTGAAAATCCAGAAACGAATACCCTTGATTTTATCGATGACTTTAAAATCAATCTCTTATCTGAAGAGATCTATGTGTTTACACCAAAGGGAGATATGAAAGTGTTACCTGTTAAAAGCAGTATTCTGGATTTGGCTTTTAATATACATTCCGATCTTGGCTATCACTGTATCGGAGCTAAAGTTAATCACCGCATTGAACCCATTAGTTACTTGTTAAAAAACGGCGATCAGGTTGATGTGTTAACTTCCAGAAAACAAAAACCCACAGAGGAATGGCTTAAATACACGGTATCAACCAAAGCCCGGGCAAAAATTAAAGATGTTTTACGAGATGACCGCAGACGTATCATTAACATCGGTAAACAAAATCTGGAGTCTATATTTAAAGAGTACAAAATCGCATACAACTCCGGTAATTTGAATAAGATTGTCACCTTCTATAATTTATCCTCAGTTGATGACCTGTACTATAGTATCGGCCTAGGTAATTTCAAGTATGAAGATCTGGATCAATTTGTTAAAATCGGCGACTCCATCGAACTCAAGGATGTCAATAAACAACATTCACAAAATGTGGAACTCACGATTAAAAATAAACTGGCACAGACATCCAACTTGTTCATGTTTGATGATATCAGCAGTACGGTCGACTATAATTTGGCTCCTTGTTGCAAACCCATAGCCGGCGATGAGGTATTTGGTTATGTCAATAAAAATAACATCGTTGAAATCCATCGAACCAATTGTCCTCAGGCGATAGGGGTGATTTCTAAATATGGCTATAAAACACTGCGTACCAAATGGAACAGACAACATCAGATTGCCTTTTTAACCGGGTTGAAAATTAATGGAATTGATGATGTTGGGGTGATGTATAAAATCACAACCATTATTTCGGGCGAATTGAAAATTAACATGCAATCCATAACGATTGAAACCGATGATGGCCTTTTTGAAGGAATCATAAAAGTTTATGTGCGCGATACTGAACAACTTAATCTCTTAATGGATCGGCTGAAGGCCTTGGAAGGGATATTATCGGTAACCCAATTTGAGCAAGAAGTCGAAAAACATATCCAATAACTATGTCCAAAACAGATATTAAAAATCAGGTTAAAAGCAGGCTCATAGAGTACCTTGAAAAAAACGGTTTTCGTAAAACACCGGAGCGGTTTGCTATTTTGGAAGAGATATACTCACGCAACGATCATTTTGATGCTGAAGCGCTCTACGATGAGATGAAGAAAAAAAACTATCCGATTAGCAGGGCAACAATATATAATACCCTTGAAGTATTGCAGAATTGCGATCTGGTCAAGAAACATCATTTTGGTAATAATCTATCACTGTACGAAAAATCATTCGGTTACCGTCAGCACGACCACATCGTTTGTTCAGGATGTGGCAAAGTGGTGGAGTTTTGCGATCCGCGTATTCATCAGATAAATACCATGATGAGTGAATTATTCAAATTTAGGATCATCTCCCACGAACTCATTATTTATGGTATCTGCTCGGCCTGTAACAATGAAAATCAGGCTGAATAATTTCGGGTTTTGTTACAGAAAGCACCTTTCCGATATACATCTAATGATTATATTTGAAACATCTTAACCAAAATAAATTAATGCTACGTTTCTATCCCGTTTTTCTGATCGTATTCCTCTTTTCAAAAGTCCTAACAGCTCAAATAGTAATTCAGCAAAATGATACTTCATATTGTCAGCCACAACCATTAACCTTTAATGCCCTTCTGGATACATCGCTTATTGCAACAGGGCTCATTATTGTGGACGACACCTACAGCGATGTCATTAATCTTGGATTTGATTTTAACTTTTATGGCAACGTATACAATCAATGTATACTCTCAACAAACAACTACATCTGTTTTAATACATCAGATGCAAGCGCATACAGTCCCTGGCCAATCAACACTGCACTTCCCAGCACAGCCGCAGGCAGTCCGAAGAATTCTGTATTTGGCCCATGGCACGACACTGATCCGAGTGCCGGCACTATGGGTACGATGAGTTACAAGACGTTCGGAGAGGCACCCAACCGTAAATTTATATACAGCCTTTGCGAAGTACCCATGTACTCCTCAGCCTGCAATGCATTGCTCTACAGCGGACAAATTGTACTTTACGAAGGATCCAATAAAATTGAAACACATATTGCCAATAAACCTATTTGTCCTACCTGGAATACCGGCCAGGCTATTCATGGGTTACACAACTCGGATGGCACAGTAGCACATGTTGTGCCCGGAAGAAATTTTCCAAGCAACTGGACAACGACAGACGAAGGTTATGAATTTGTGCCCGATGGAAGCGGAGGATACACAATTAATCAGATACCTTACAACCCCTATCTGATATATTCGGGGGGCTCTGTAACCTGGTATGAAAATAATACGATGATTGGCAACGGGTTAACCCTTAATGTGCCCAACCCCAGTGTTGGCACGCATCAATATGTAGCCAAACTGGAAGGATGTTATGGCACAAGCGGTTCCGACACGGTTACGGTAACTATTGGTGCAACCGATGCCACCTATACGCAATTTAATCTCGAATGCCCTGAGGCTACTGATGGATTTGCGGCAGTAAATTTCTCGGGTAGTCAGCCTTATGATTTGGTCTGGACAGATACCATTGGAACAATTTTACAAAGCTCTAACGGCACGCTGGGCTCCGACACCTTATTTGGCGTTGGTGTTGGTGTATACAATCTTGAAATAACAGACGGTGTTGGATGCGTAACAAATCAAACCTATACCATTACTGCCGGAATATATCTGGCTTCCTTTGACTATAGTCCTATAGTAATTTGTCAGGAAGCTCCGGTAACATTTAATAATACTTCTACAGAAACGATAACCGCTATAAACTGGAATTTTGGCGACGGTAATCAGGCTACGAATAACCCAACAAGCCACTCATTTGAGAATCCCGGTAATTACTCCGTTTCACTAACCATACAAAATACCAACAATGGATGTTCGGCCATCGATACTAAAGAAATAGTAGTAAACGCTAATGCCAAGGCGGATTTTTCTGTTACATCCAATTACTGCCAGAACGATCCTGTAAACTTCACTGATCTATCAACTCCCAATCCGGTTGATTGGACATGGTACATGTCCGATCTGGATACATTTGATTTTCAAAATCCGGGTTATAGTTTTGGACTTTCCGGTGATTATATCATTACACTCACCGTTGTTGACAGTCTCTGTGGCACCGACACTAAAAAAGATACTATTCGGATTAATGAATATCCTATTGTAGGTATAGTTGCAGACACATTAGTGTGTGCAGGTCAGGAAGTAACGCTTGATGCCGGGAATCCAAATTTTTCACATACCTGGTCTACAGGCGATACCACTCAATTTTTCACTACATCATTCCAAACCACTACCAACGTTTGGGTAATTGTTACAAATGAGGGATGCATTGATGGCGATACGATAACGATAACGATTAACTGCGATATAACAATGCCTACTGGATTTACTCCTAATACCGATGGTAAGAACGATAAATTCCGTCCGCGAGGTAAAAATGTAATTAGCTATGATCTGGTTGTATTCAATCGATGGGGAAATATCATTTATAGTGAAACGGATGCGCCCGGTGATTTGGATAATGGCTGGGACGGCACCATAAACGGCGAGCCTGCAGAAATAGGCACCTACGTTTACTATCTCAAATCGAATATGATTAACGACTTTATCATCGAGAAAAGCGGTAATGTAACCTTACTTCGATAAGATTGTACTAATTCAAATTCTTGGTTCCGGTCATGTTGAACCCCCAGATGTTATCATCTGTAATTTGGATGTCCCTGTAATTACGCTTCTTATACCAAACTTCAACCTCTGATTGGGTATGCTCCCAGCGGTATTGAGGGGAAAACCAGTCCAGGATATCTATCATCATTTCACGTACATTTTGTTTATTTCCTTTCAGACGTTTAATGGTATAACTTATAGGTAATAGGGTTATTGCATAGAGATAATATTGCAGACGAACCGGTAATTTGGAACTTACCCGACGCACCTGATTAAATACATTATGAATTAAATCTTTTCGTGGCTGATAAGACCAGGTACTCAGTTTGCCACCGGGTTTAACAGCTGTTTCTATACAACTGAGCGATAATTCAGTATTACATGTAGCAATCAATACGCCACTGCTATGAACAATGTCAAACGTTTCAAAAGGCACCGGCGGAAACTGGACATCACCTTGTATAAAAAGCACTCGGCTTGATGTGATGCGGTCGTGGGCTCTGCAAATACTCAGACTAAAATCCATCGCAACATTTTGCACCCCCTTATCGGCCAGAATGAGATTGAGTTTGCCATTGCCACATCCGGCATCAAAAACAAACTTTCCCTTAATGCTTGATTCGGATTCGTGCGTTTCTTTTAAAAAGCGCTCCATCATGCCATTGGTGTCCAAATCCCAGGTTTTATCCGTTTCATAGTTATATAAAGACCATTCTTGTGAGAAACTGGCCTTGGTATGTCGGTTGTTATTGATTACCTGCTTGAGGAAGGCTCCATATCGTGTTTGGATTATTGCCATTCGTTCATCATAATCACTAACATATTTTCTCAGCATGGTGCTGTAGTCAACACAAGCCTCTACGATGAGCCTTGGAATACCATCGATAACAGGGTAGAACCAGCAATCCTCTCCATAGAGGATAGCTGTTTTAATGAATTCATATTCAATACCATCCAGTGTTTTGGATGTTGTTTCTATCACAGTACATTGCAGTTCTGATCGGGTAACCGGACATCGAATCCAGCGAAGTTGCTCCATTAACATGTGTGCAAAATAATAGATTGAATTGTAATCCGCATTGCCGACTTATATTTGCGCGCTTCAAATCAATTACTATGGCATTACAATGTGGAATTGTTGGTCTTCCTAACGTGGGTAAATCCACTTTATTTAACGCGTTATCCAATGCAAAAGCTCAGGCAGCTAATTTTCCTTTCTGCACGATAGAGCCAAATGTGGGTACCATTACCGTTCCGGACGAACGACTGAATGAACTGGCCCGACTGGTGAATCCGCAACGTATTGTTCCCACAACCATTGAAATCGTTGACATAGCAGGTTTGGTTAAGGGAGCCAGTAAAGGCGAAGGTTTAGGGAATCAATTTCTCGGCAATATTCGAAATGTGGATGCCATAATTCATGTGGTTCGCTGTTTTGATAATGATAATGTGATTCACGTTGATGGAAACGTGAACCCGGTTCGTGATAAGGAGATTATCGATACGGAACTGCAACTTAAAGACCTGGAGTCGGTCGAGAAAAAAATTGCTAAAACAGAACGCAGTGCCAAGAGTGGCGATAAGGATGCAAAGCGTTGTCTCGAGGTCTTGCAACTGGTTAAATCTCATCTGGAAAGTGGTCAGAGCGCTCGTTCAGCGGCTATAGCGCCGGAAGATTATAAGCATATCGCTGACCTGTCCTTGCTTACATTAAAACCTGTTATGTATGTATGTAATGTAGAGGAGGGTAGCGTACTCCCCGGAAATAAGCATACCGATGCACTCAAAGCCTCCGTTTCCGGGGAGCAGGCTGAAATCCTGATTATATCAGCCGCCATTGAAGCGGATATCGCACAGCTTGAATCTTTTGATGACCGTGTTGCATTCCTTCAGGATTTGGGTTTAACTGAGTCTGGTGTGGCACGATTAATTAAAGGAGCTTATCAGTTACTAAATCTGCAAACGTATTTTACTGCAGGCGTGCAGGAGGTGCGTGCGTGGACCATCACCAAGGGAATGACGGCGCCACAGTCAGCCGGGGTTATTCATACCGATTTTGAAAAAGGATTTATTCGTGCCGAAGTTATCAGCTACCAGGATTTTACATCGCTTGGGTCAGAATCAGCTTGCCGTGCCGCCGGTAAACTGAGACTTGAGGGGAAAGAGTATATCGTTAAAGATGGCGATGTAATGCATTTTTTATTCAACGTTTAATATATTCACACCGTTAATCAACTGACTTTAAAGACACGGCTTCATTATTACTCAGTATCGGTAAAAACTGATTATGAATATTCTTAAAGTATATCAAACCAAATTTATCAGAACCCGGCAACGGACCACATCCACGGAGTTACTGACTAAAACAAAGATTGGCCGATTAATAAACAGTTTCTTTAACAAACAGAAAGGCAGAAAAGGTCAATGTACTCCTCATGCCTGCGAAACATTAGACGGAAGCAAAGGCGTGGCTTGTTGTAAATTAGGGTTTACCTGTCCTTTTCTAAGTTCCACAACGTGTGGAATATACAAGTCAAGACCAAGGAACTGCAGGGTATTTCCTGCAAATGAAGAGGACCTGAAGTTGGTGAAGAATTGCGGCTACAGATGGGAATAGCAAATAGTTGCTGTGTAAGTAATTATTATTTTTTATCGGTTTAACGTTGGGGTAAACCACGCATCGGGCGCCCGGCCGCACCCATTTTAGTCATTGTTTTCATCATCTTACGCATATCATCAAATTGCTTCAGAAATTGATTTACCTCCTGAACGGTATTGCCACTTCCATTAGCAATACGTTTTTTTCTGGTACCGCTAAGTATTTCAGGGTTCGTTCTTTCCTGCGGAGTCATCGATAAAATAATCGCCTCCACCTTTTTGAAACTGTCATCATCTAAATCAACATCCTTAAGTGCTTTTCCCATACCGGGTATCATGCCGAGTAGATCTTTGATGTTTCCCATTTTCTTTATTTGGTTCAACTGATTCAGGAAATCGTTAAAGTCGAACTGATTCTTACGTATTTTTTTTTGTAGTAATTCAGCTTGCTTGGCGTCGAATTGCTCCTGGGCTTTTTCAACAAGAGAAACGATATCACCCATACCCAGAATCCGTTGCGCCATACGCTCCGGATAAAAGATGTCAAGCATATCCAGTTTTTCGCCGGTGCTTACAAACTTAATTGGCTTATTCACCTCATACTTAATCGACAATGCGGCACCACCACGTGTATCGCCATCCAGCTTGGTTAAAACAACACCATCAAAGTTGATCCGATCGTTAAAGGCCTTAGACGTGTTTACCGCATCCTGACCGGTCATAGCATCCACTACAAACAAGGTCTCCGATGGCTGTAACGATTCTTTTACCCGGGCGATCTCACTCATCATATCCTCGTCCACAGCCAATCGACCGGCAGTGTCCACGATCACTACATTGAAACCTTTTTGTTTTGCATAACTCAATGCGTTTTTCGCAATTTGAACCGGATTATTGTTTCCCTCTTCGCTGTATACTTCTACACCAATTTGTTCACCAAGCACCTTTAGCTGTGCTATCGCCGCAGGACGGTACACGTCACAAGCCACAAGAAGTGGACTCTTGTTGCGTTTGTTCTTTAGATTACTGGCCAGTTTGGCTGAAAAAGTTGTTTTACCCGAACCCTGTAAACCACTCAGCAATATAATAGATGGTTCTCCTTTCAGGTTGATGTCTACATTGCTTCCACCCATCAGTTCTGTCAACTCATCCTTAACAATTTTTACCAGTAACTGACCGGGAGATACAGCGGTTAACACTTGCTGGCCTATGGCTTTTTCTCTGACTGTATCAGTAAATTGTTTGGCTATTTTATAGTTTACGTCGGCATCAACCAGCGCGCGTCTGATTTCTTTTACGGTTGCGGCAACGTTTAATTCAGTAATTTTTCCCTCACCCTTAAGCGTTTTAAAGGCACTTTCTAACCGGTCGCTTAAACTTTCGAACATAATTTTGACTGTTTATTAAATGAAAAAAGGGAAGCTAAACTTCCCTTTTGCAAATGTAATTCAATTGATTTTTTTATCAATAAGTGATTTCACTTAAGTGCAGGTTTATTGATCCTGATGCTTTAACAACAACCGGATTTTTAACATTATTTAGCACCCATAATTCAAGCAATGGCCCATTGCCAACACTTTTAAGATGATATGCCTCTGTGGTAATCATTGTGCCATTTACTTTGAATTGAATAGGTTCTTTTCCCTGAGTAACTAATCCAAACATATGTTGTGGACCATTGATATAAAACATGGTTTTACCAACGGTAATCTCGTTAAAACGTGCTTTGCTCAGCCAAAATAAATTATCATTTTCGGTAATAACCTGGTCGATGTTTAGCATAAGGTTCAGGGAGTTTTCGTAGGCTTCGGCTGTTGGTGTAATCGTGAAACACTGACCGCTACCCATAAATGTAGCTTTTGGGGTAGCCATTTCGCTTGATTTGTTGTAGAGTACCGAAATGGTTTTCTCAGTAGGAGTTGTTTGTTGGTACTTTAATGATGTGTTGGTCCCGAAATTAACGGCAGTGTTTTGTGCAACACTGTATGCAACAATCAATGAAAAGATTAGGGATGTGATGATTCGTATCATAGTGTTTGGTTTTATTAATTATTTTATGGAATTATTCGCCGAGATATGTTTTTAACACTTTACTCCGGTTGGTACTGCGAAGTTTGGTAATGGCTTTATCTTTTATCTGGCGCACACGTTCGCGGGTAAGATTGAAACGGTCAGCTATATCTTCTAGTGATACCGGTTGATTGACACCTATGCCAAAAAACAAGCGAAGCACTTCGCTTTGGCGTTCAGTGAGTAAGGTCAGTGAACGTTCAATTTCTTTTCTCAAAGATTCAATGTGTTCCACATCACGATCCGTGTTAACTGCATTTGGATTTTTAAGTACATCAACCAGTGAGCCATCTTCACCTTCCTGAAACGGTGCGTCCATGCTTAAATGACGGGAGGCAACGCTGATTGTAGCACGAACTTCATCATCACTGACATCCAGCAGAGCGGCGAGCTCTTCAGAGGTGGGTTCGCGTTCGTATTGCTGTTCAAGTTGAGAAAACGCTTTATTGATTTTGTTGAGAGAGCCAACTTTGTTAAGAGGTAACCTCACAATTCGGCTTTGCTCCGCCAAAGCTTGTAAAATGGACTGACGGATCCACCATACCGCATAGGAGATGAATTTAAATCCTCTGGTTTCGTCGAAACGCTGAGCAGCTTTGATTAAACCAAGATTCCCTTCGTTGATTAAATCCGGCAGTGATAAACCCTGATTCTGATATTGTTTGGCAACAGATACAACGAATCTAAGATTAGCTTTAGTCAGTTTTTCCAGAGCATCCGGGTCGCCATTGCGAATCCGACGGGCCAGTTCCACTTCTTCCTCTGCAGTGATCAAATCTACTTTAGCAATTTCCTGGAGGTATTTTTCCAGCGAGGCGCTCTCCCTGTTGGTTATGGAACGGGTGATTTTTAACTGACGCATTGGTGTTTTTTAGGTTCGTTAGATTAGCAAAGATATAGGCAATGAGTTTATTTGTGAACAAATTATTAACAATTTGAGTTTTTATCGGATACGTATAGATTTAAGTGCGCTGAATATCATTTGTGTAGCTGTTTAAACAAGCGTTATTAATTTCATTTGTTGTTTATTTCAAAATAATTACTTTTAACGCAATTCATTATATGAAACCGAAATCGAAAACTAAGCCCGCAAAAAAAACAACTGCAAAAGCCCCTGCAAAAAAAGCAGTAAAAGCCGTTGTTACTAAAACAGCGGTTAAACCTGCAACGAGCAGTAAATCTAAGGCTAATGTTGCACCTAAATCAACTCCTGCAAAAAAAGCGGTTGCTCCTGTAAAGAAAAACGTTTCACCGGCACCCATGGTGTCGCCCAAAGTAGCAGCTAAGAAATCTACTACTGTTGATATAAAGGAAAAGAATAAAAAACCTGTTCAGGCCCCAACAGCTAAACCATCGGATGCCAAACAAAAGGCTGAGGCCGGTAAGAAAACATTGTTGAAATTAGATGGTCCTAAACCTAAACGCGGACGTAAAAAGAAAGGCGACAAAGATGATGATGAAGAGAATGTGGTTATTGAGCACATTGAAATTGTGCCTGATCCTGCGCTAATTCCCAAAAAGTATTCTCAGAAAGACAAAGCCAAAGAACGCATACTAAATAAGTTGCGTGAGAAACAACAATCCGAAGTCAGTAAGCGGAATTTTCTTCCAACAAAGAAAAAGAAGTACACGCTCGAATACATCATTAAATCTTCACCAATCATACTATGGGATTTTATAACCACATCCAGTGGACTGGGTTTATGGTTTGCCGATGAGGTGGATGATCATCTTGATATCTTCACATTTACCTGGGAAGGCAATAAGCAACAGGCCGAGGTCATGGAATATGAAGATTTGGAGTACATCCGTTTCCGCTGGGTTGACAATCCTTATGATGAATATTTTGAGTTTCGCATCACCAGTACAGAAATCACCGGCGACACCGTATTACTGATTACGGATTTCGCCGAGCAATATGAATTGCGCGATGTTCAATTACTTTGGGACAGTCAGATTAAAAATCTGATGATGAGAATGGGATTAGGCAATTAATTCGGTATATATGCGATAGGATTCTGTAAAAAACAGATGCATCTCTTCCAACGAGCCTAACTCAGCTTTTAGCCCCAACTTAATAAATTCATGATTACTGATAAGACTGATACCCTGATCCAATGAGATCATATTCTCTTCGAATCGATGATTCCATGGTGTTGCATCGGTACATATAGAGATTTGAACACCAAGCGCCGACAGCTTTCCTGATACTTTTTTTTTGAAAATTTCTGCCGATGTTCCCTTAAGTAAGAGATAACTGCAAGCATAGTGACCGAACCAAATGAAATTTCTGACTGCTGACAAATGATTATGATGAAAGTGTCCCGGTGCATCGAGTATTCGGTATGGATAGCCTTCATATTGTTCACCACGCGATAATTTACTTCGCCATTTCAGGCCCGAAAGGTTTTCAAAACAGTCTGCATAACGATGACGCGCTTCGGCCTCAATCTGTCCCAGTAGATTATCAATTTTTGTTGTCAGTTTTTTCTTTGTCTTCCATATTTCCTGATCGCGCAATAAGGCGATCTCTGCATCGGTACATACAAGCGGATTGTAATCATTTAAGAAATTACTCATGGTCCGGTGGAGTTATATACAAAGTTCTTACAACAAGTTAACCAAGGGTAAGCAAACGATATATAGTGATGCAGACAAGCGGATATAATGATTTACTCATGGTATATCGTAATATGAATCTTGTTCTTCGAGAGATGCTATTGTAATTCAAGAATGGCCCGATCCAGAATTTCGTCTTTGGTTAAATCAGACCAGTTGAATGATTCAAATATCTCCGGAGCAACTCCGTCTTCTGCATAATTATTACCATTAAGATCTAAAAGCTGAGAAATGCTGAAACGGTAAGTCCATCCATTAGGAAGTTGACCGCCATTGGGTAAACCTCCCCCGCCACCGGTTGTATCACCCATCAACGTGATATTTGGAAAGGCCTTGGTCAACAGTGAGAAAAATGTAGTAGCGCTATAGGATCCACGATCAATCAATACAATAATTTTTTTACTGTATCGCACGCCATCATAAGGTGTAATTTTAAAATCTTCGCGGTCACTGAAACTATTGTGATCCGGTCCGTTACGCGTAATCGTATATCCTGCAAGAATGGTGCTGTCTGTAAATCGTCCTAGAAGTTTAGGTACATTGAATATGTTACCGCCTCCATTGGCGCGTAAATCTAAAATAAGCCCTTTTGTATCCTTGAATCGGTTCAGAATTAAGTCCAGTTGTTCATCGGTGAAAGAGGATAAAAAACTTCCATATCGGATGTAGCCGATTTGCTTATTATCCAGAAAGCCATTATTGAAGGGGCCTGTAATCCAGGGCTGAGGTAAATAATATTCATCAATGGTGCGCTGGTAATAGTTTGCGGGGCTGGTGAGCATAATATTATATTGCGATATATTAAACGGACTGATAAGGTTG
>Ga0315901_10000554_pt1 | contig 55633 bp, 34 predicted proteins | sample LakEriMetagenome_10_FD_203761 | JGI IMG/M metagenome (GOLD analysis project Ga0315901, IMG submission 203761) | Freshwater fungal communities from buoy surface, Lake Erie, Ohio, United States - Buoy 2 MA116 | ecosystem: Environmental > Aquatic > Freshwater > Lake | place: USA: Lake Erie, Ohio... | reverse complement strand
TTTGGCATCGGCGATTCCTCGAAGAAGGTAGCGAAATACCTCTTATAGAAATCAACCGATCCATCCTTGTCCAATTGGCCCCTTTTGAAAGCGCCCTCACCTGGCCCCTTTTAGGCGCCCGCTGACAGCGGTCATAGAGATCGCGAATCTGGTGTCCACGCCCGAAAAAAATCTCTGCGTCTTTTCGCGTAAACCAGTTCAGGTGCCGATAGGGACTTTCTGGTAAATCTTGATTAGGTAGCTGGGGCAGACCGTAGAGCGGATCGCCAACGGCACCGGGTAGGTTCCATTGATCCGAATGCTCGGAACCCTCACGGATGGATAGACTCCAGGGCAAACGGTCCGTCTCCCCAGGGCTTGCTGTTTTGTCCTTGGCTCCAAAATAGAATCCTCGCGTGTTTCTTCCCTTCGTCGTTACGATCGAGGCTTCGGCCTCGTGGTAGGCCGTCCCAATCGTCGCTCCACCCGCCAACCCTTGATAGAACTGGAAAGCGAAATCAGTCGCCACTTTGTCATCGATCTTCCGAGAGGTTGAGATCACAGAGGATATGCCCGCGTCGAGCAATCCTTGCGTCTGAGACTGAGTCGAGCATCCATTGAGAAACACCAGCTGCACACCACGCTGTTGAGCCAGAAAGGCAGCAAAACCTCCTGCATCGGCCATGGCAACTTGTCCGGCCGCCGATTCCAGTAGCAACTGATACCCGTTGGCGTGACCTCCGTAATGGAAGATCGCGATCCGGTTCCTGTATCGCGAATCTTGAAAGACTTTGAAGATGTCCTCTGCCGAGCTGTTCTGCCGCAGTACAACCTCGCACAAACCAGCCTTCTCCGCAGGCTCCAACACATCTCGTAATCGCCTCGCTTCATCCGGAAGATTTCGGAGGTATCCGACCGTGTCGTCGCGATCGTTCGCGAAGCAGAGAAAAATGACCGGTTGTCTTGGGGCTGGGTCCTTCATAGATCTGAAAAAATTCATAACTCCGTGTACCGTGGAATACTACCAGCCAGTCTTTTCTATGGAACTAAGTCCACCACTAGGTCAAGAGACTCTCCCTCCCGCTGTACAGTGACAACGACCCTATCCCCAAGTCGCTTGAATTGAATTAACTTAGACCAACCTTCAACGTTTCTGACGAAAACTCCATCTACGGAAACGATAGCGTCCATTAACTGAATTCCCGCTCTTGAAGCAGGTGAGTGTTCGAACACATCCCTAACCAGCACTTGATCGCCCATTCGATTCATGTCAACGTTCAGTCCTATTGGCGAATAGGGCCTAGACATACGTTCAAGCAACGAATCAAATTCACTTTTACCTCTAATGGACTCAAGATCTGGATCCGTTGCCAGTTGCATCTTGTCGTTGAAACCATTTGACTCGACGTTCTTAAGAAGCGCAACGGCAAGTTGGGCCAGTTTTTCATTTCTGCTCGTACCGTAGCCAAGTGCATAGATGCAAGCAGCGTTGTAGGCCCCGAAAATCTCAAAACGGCCCTGTGGAAACTTGGTTTGTAACGAAGCGAGGTAAAGGGCGTAATCTTCAAATGGAAAAACATTCTCATTGCCGTAACCGATCGCTCGTACCATTGTCATCGTTATGTTGATCATACGATCCAAATTCTCGTTGGATGGGTACTTCTCAAACGCGGTTCTGCATAGTCCGGCCGCATTTTGGAACGCAATCAACGCGTCTGCACGCTGTCCTTGAATTAGACAGGCATCTGCGATTGCAAGCCAACTGTCGCTCCGTCCTGAAATGAAAAAGCCCAGTTCGTCGAATAAGGGTGATCTTTCAGCTAACGTCATTGCCAGAGCAGCTTTAAATTGAGCTCGTTCTGTCACGCGGGTGGGAAGCTTGCAAGCCAAAGCCAGCATTTCGATTTCCCTGCGTGAATTAGTTGAAACAAGGCTACCTGCATCCAACCTACGGTAAGCGTCCGCAGCACGAACGGCCAGCCTCGCAGCCGATTCGGGATCCCCCAGCTCGGCTTCTAAAATCGCCTTAATTCTGAGAGCTGTTGCAATCGCCTCTTGGCACATGGGATCGCTCGATGGATCTAACTTTAGCTCCTTGATATGTGATTCTGCGGCGTTAACGGAAGTCTTCACCAATTCAAATTCTTTTTCCCTCAGACCCTTAAACGCATTATGGAAGTTTGAACAAAGCTCGATGGAATTTCCCGTCGCAACTGTAGCAGAAGGCGTAAGATTGCCTACGAAAAATTCCTCCCACAAATGCTTCATTGCTACGTCCTTATCACGTGCCTCAGCTACACCTGCATTCGATAATCTGCTCGATGTGAGGTCCTCAACCCACGATACAAATGGTGCGCCCTGACGGATGGGACTGACATCCCATAGTGTCGGCGCTGAGAAATCGCGAGCGACTGTAAACACCGCATCGCGCGAAGGGAAGAATCGCAAATGCGTCACACAATTGTGGTGATACGTGAATCTTCCAATTCGCCTTCCCGTCTGTGTATCCCATAAAAGAGCCGTTCCATCTAACGCCCCAGAACCAAGCGTGGAACCATCTGGACTGAATGTCAGTTCCCAAACTGGACTGGTATGGCCGCTCAACACAAATTTTTTCTCGTATACCTCTGTGTCCCAAAGAATGACTTTCCCATCCAGCGAACTAGTTGCCAATGCGTTTCCTACTGGAGACCACGCCACCCGCAGAATGCGATTTTCGTGACCAGAAAGAGACTTAACTTCGTTTCCACTTGGAACTTTCCAGAGTTTAACTAACATGTCGTCGGATACCGTAGCTACTATATCAAGAGCTGGAGCGAAGGAGAGATCGTTAATGTGGAGACTATGACCTTTCAACGTGCCGACTCGCTCTCCATCTTTGACGCCCCATACTTCGACGACCGTATCGTTGAAGGCTGTTAGCAAATGGTTGCCAGAACGCGAGAATGCAAACTTGAAGGGCATGATCGATTGCCCTGGAAACAATGCGTTACGATAGTCAACGTGACGATAGATGGGAACGCCACCTGTAGGCATTGCGAACATCGGGTTATTGTCCCATGACTGCTCGGACGCACGAATTTCGCACCGTTCTGTAAACGTCTTCGTTTCAAACACTTTAAGGCTACGGCCAAACGTCGCTACGGCGAGAAGTTCCCCATCGGGCGAGAACTCAATCTGAGGAATAACGTTATCATGTACTTTCCATTCTTTTTCGAGATTTCCTTTTTCGTTCCAGATAAAGACGTGCCCCTCACCATCTGCGGTGGCAACTAGTTTGCCGTTAGGACTAAAGCGGCACTGCGATAAACCGACTTTGTAAGGCGATTGTAGGTCAATTCGCTTTGTTTCATCGCGTAAATCCCAAATGCGGGCGTTTGAGTCCCAAGCTGCGGTGACAATCCGTTCTTTCGCAGTGTCCTGGTCTACATCGCTGACGATGGCCTTCTGCGAATTCATTCTCCGCAAAGTTCTCCCAGGCTGCAACAGCCAGAGTTTCAACGTCTTGCCACCAGCGGTGGCAAGTACTTTGCTACTCGGGTGGAATTCAATTGCATTGGTTCGATCAGTATGCGGTACTACTGTCGCCGAGAGTTGTCCTGAAAAGGCATTCCACAGCCTGACGACGTTGTCGGGAGAAATGGTTATTATCTGCTCTCCATCAGGACTAAAGCCTACATTCTGAAGTCTGATATCGTCCGGAAAGACTCGCGGCTCCCCCGCAGACCAGATCTTGGGCGGCTCGCCGTTGATACCCAAAGTCAGAATGCGGGATCCATCCGGACTGTAAGTTGCATTGAAAGTCGGACCGCGACTGTGCCCGCTCAAGCGTCCTAGCCGTTCCCCATTGGTTGCGCTGTATACAGTTGCAAAGTTGGAACTGCTATCTTCAGCTCGGTTTCCTCCGGTAATAATCTTACTACCATCTGGGCTGTAATTCGCGTGCGGCCAGAAAGCATCAGACAAGACTGTGCCTGAGAAAAAAAAATTCGAAAGGTAGTCATCATGATCAGAGAGGAGCCTCAGTAGCTCTCCATCTACGCCATCCCACTCTCGGTACGACATGTCTTGCGAGGCCGTAAGGATTCTTGATCCGTCTGGACTAAATGTCATTGCGTGAATATTCCCTCTATGGCCTGCGAGAATCGCTAGTTTTTCACCAGTCAATAGATCCCAAATCGTTGCTTGATCACTCGCGAATTCTTTGGCTACAACCCGTCGACCGTCTGGGCTTATCGAAGCGTTATCGTAGATTCCAGAGATGTCCCCCACTTTGAATCCACTTGGAATCGCCCAAATGGAAATCGAATCGTCCGTAGTCGCCAAGATACCATTATTCGAAGGTAACCACAGCACGGTGCGCGATCTTGAATTTGTTCCTAAGGGTTGGGACAATATCTCAAGAAGGTCGTGCAGCCGTAAAACCACAAGGCGTACCTCTGGCGGTGTCTGGTTTTCTTCGGATGAGCCGAGTATTATTGCCAAAAATTTGCCGTCGGGCGAAAATGAAAGTTTCCTTACATCGTTTGCCAAAGTGAGAGATAAGAGCTGTTTCGGTTGCCGGGAAAGAAGCAAACCAAGTCGTTGTCTGTTGATTAAATTTTCTCGCTGTCCCAAACGAGAAATATCGACTGCGCGAGCATAACGATGAATAGCTGTGGTGAGATCTCCCTCGCTTTCGTTGCGGAGCCCAATGACGGTTTCTGTATTTGCGGAAGAATCTCTAAGGTCTTCGTTCGCGATATTGAGTTCATGCTGTCTATTGATTGCTAGATTTCGTTGTGCTACAGCAGCGCAAGTAATGATTGACAAAATCACAAACGCAACGGCGACAATGCTAAGCGCACCAACGATGATCCTGGTTCGTACTGCCGCGCTTCGATCGACAAAACAAGATTCTGTCGAGTTTAGCCAGTTATCCTCAGAGTCCATTATGCGCCGTAACAATGAAAGTCGTGGATTCGCGTACCAAGTACCTCCCTGACGAACGTGCCAGTCGTTTGCAGCGGGTGTTAGCAATTGCCGCAACGTGAACTGTTCTTGCTCGTTTCGTCTCCATAGATGCAGTTTGTCCCAACCAAGAATCAGCTCGTCATGAGCCGGTTCGACATACGGGGCATCGTCACTCTCCTTTCCTTCGACGACCAAGCGAGCATCGGAGAGCAATCGCAAGACGGTGGCTACGCGGACGTTTTCATCTTTTGACGCATACTCAAGTTCTGATTTAGGAACACGTCTACGTGCTGCATTGCCGCCATCCGCTGAAACCATACGTAGCATTAGACGTTTTAGGGTCATTTGGCTCTTGCGATCGAGCCCTTCATGCAGTTTCGACGCACGACATCGAAGGGCCCCCGCGACTCCACCCAGTTCCTGATAGTCCGCGAGTGTCAAGCATCGGTCATCGCCCTGCCGTTCAATGTATCGTACATAGAGTTCGCTCATCGTAAAAGAGAGCAAGGGCAAGGCACCAGGCGTTTGGATAACTTCATCAACCAAGAGATCGATGAGTCCTTGCGGTTTTAAGTAGAGCACTCGCGCTGATGCAGGTCCCTCAATTGCCCGCCGCAAATCATCCGTGGACATCGGTGGAACGATATATCTTCCATTCATCCAATATGTCTTGAGAGAGCAATCTAAGAACTGAGGCTCAAAGTCGGTACGAAGTGTTAGGACAAGGCGAAAGCGATCGGGCGAACTCAAAATCGCATTGGCAAGCTGTGCGATGAACAAATCCTTTTCCTTCGTGTCCTTGCAAAGTGTGATGAGCTCCTCAAATTGGTCCACGGTCAAAAGTAAATGGGATGCATCCGGATTCGCTTCCTCCCATTTCTTGACTCGATTCGCCAGCGCGTTTTCGTTGGTTCGAAAATCGTCGAGCAATCCATCACTTTTGATCGCTGACACTCCATCAGGAGGCAGTAGGCTAGCTAATGTTGCGAGTGGAGAGCTACCGACTCGAATCGCAGGAAGCACCAGCCATTTTTCAGTAGCCGAGCTGCGCAGACTCGGTAGCAAGCCTGCTTTTACAAGACTCGATTTTCCCGTTCCAGAGGCCCCTAAAACCACTGTTAACGATTGCGATGAAACAAGCTTGTGCAGTTCTTCTATCTCTCCCTCGCGTCCGAAAAAATGACGGCTATGCTCTTCGTCAAAGGATTGCAAACCGCGATAGGGATTGTTGGAGTAGTTAAGTTCTGGAGCCGGAGGGAGATTCAGTTCTTGTCCCGGCGCCAGCAGGATGTATTCGCCTTTGTCATGCTTTTTCAGCGGCCAAAGCCCAGGCGTCTGGCGCATTCTTTGTTCGACCGTTGCAGTCTCTACGCTTTCTCGAAGGTAAAGATACAACTCCGTGGCCGTGATGACACCATCTCCCCCAGGCTGTCCGTCCTTGCCACGTGGAATGAGGTCCGCCTCACCTTCGAGCGCTCGAAAGAGTGCTTCGGCAAAAGGTGAGTGCCGGCCCGTTTCAACCCGCTGTCCGATCGTACTGCCCGAGAGAACATCTAAGGCTTTTTGGTTGTATGCAGCCGAAGTAAGCACTTGCCATGCGGGATCTTGAATGTAACGCTCAAATCGCTCCCTGTGGATAACGCTTGGCAGCGGACTTAGGTCACGAGTACTCGACCATCGAAACGCACCGGCAAAGCAGCAATCAAGGATTAACAGGAAATGTCGACATGGCAATTTTGATATCGCTTCATTCAGTTCAACCATCGACAAGAAGCTCGTTCGTTCCTCTCGATTTGCGTCTTCGGGGACCAAATACCCCTCAGGGCCATCTTCTCCATCGAGTGCGATCCCATGTCCAGCGAAGTAAAAAAGCACACGGTCGTTGGAACCGACTTCTTGCTGCATTCGCTGCAATAGATCTCTAAGATTGGCGAGGGTTGGTGAACCGTCTCGCGGATACGATTGGACTTGATAGCCATGCGAGTCGGCTAGTAATTGACCCAGCTTTGCTGCATCCGCAACGGCTGTACGAAGCTTCGGAATGCCGTTCGAATATTCGTTGATTCCGATGACATACGCACGACTACGAGCGAAATCTTTTTTTATCAACTCAGGCGTCTTGATCCCATACGATATAGCTCGATCTTGAGGCATCTTGTGATTCTCCTTTTACCACTTCACTCCCACCATCGCCCTTAACCCGGCGTCGGCGATGAAGTAATTCAAATGATGGCAGATGATCGATTGCTTTCTTGGGGGTGGGGTGCGACTATCGGGGACGCCGATGATGCTATCGTCGCTAACGGCGATGTCGTGGCCTGCGTTCTGGTACAGCAAATCGAACAACACCCCGCGGCCAGCTTTTGCGATCAATTTGGCCATCATCGGATCATCCGACGCTTTGTAGTCGCGTATGTCGCCTGCCACGATAGTATAGGGTACACCCGGATCGGGGCTGCTGTTGAGCGTCTGGATGAACTCGGATGCGGGATTCATCTCTTCCAGGCACCGAGTTAGCTTCTGCAATCGATTCAGCAAGACCACGGTTAACCCGCCAAATGGCGCAAACGCGGGAAACGTATTGATGGCAAGCGTTGTCAAGACACTCGAAAGCTGCCTTGCGGAATCCAATTTGCCAAATGGTGATCCAACGTTGGGCGTACCGAACATGACCAAGTGATCGACGACCTTGTTTCCCTCTTCGCGTTCGATAAACCAACGTGAAACAAGGCCCCCCATCGAGTGCACCAATAATGTCAAACGCTTTTCATCCTTTTCATGGAGACCGACGGAAGCCAGTTGCTCTTTCAGTTTCACTGCTGTTTCTTTGATTGACGTGCTGAGGTTCTCGTAGTCGTAGGTCAGCACCAAATCGAACTTTTGATCGACACTCTTTCCGTCTGCTCCGACTGCTAATTTCAAGCCGTTTACGATCGAGTCGGTGTTGCCGATAATCCCATGGATCAACAGGAGCACGTTTTTTGCCGCAGCAACCTTTTCGGCGACTTGGCTTCGATGGCGCTCAAACGATCCATCGGGCTTGTATTCGATCCAGCAAAGTTGATTGACGTTCTCTTGCTTCAAGTACGCTTTAAAGAAGTACATCTTCAGCGCCCTGCCTAAGCTGCGACTGTTGTCTGGTATGTCGGGAATGTCACTAATGCTCACATGCGCTCGACCCTCTTTATCGACGGACGGATCTCCGACCAAAAGAATATGATCACCGTCAAATACCAGGGGGAGGATGAATTCTCCTTCTTTCAAAGCGACGTCCAGTTCGATTTCGAGTGGATTGTCTTTGAGTGCATCGGCGTTTTGGATATCGGTCAACTCCAATACGTTCTGTACGTCTCCTCGGGAGCCCGAGAAATTTACAAGGTCGATGCCTTGTCGTTCCAGGAATCGGTAGAAGTCAGAACCACTTCCGGCGTCGCGAGCTCCCGACTTCGCCCCGCTGAGACTGACCGTGGCTTTCAGTGACGAATGGCCTTTAATCGTGATCTTGCCACTGGCCAGCGATGTGTCTTTGGGCGAGACACGCTCGAGTTGCCGTACAAGGCGAATTCGCAGATCTTTGGTGAACCATTCATTCTCGTGAACCAATTTCTTTCGAGCCTTGCCGAAACTCAGTCCCTTGGTTCCGCGTGTTGCCCGTGGTTCAAAGATCTTACCGATCTCAAGTGGTTCCTGACCTAGCAGAAAGTCATCCACTTCCTCTGTGCTAACGATCAGCTTGAAGGTGTGGAGCACTTCGTCGCCATCGGTCTCGTCGAGGAAGAGATTGACAATACTCTCTCCCATTGGAGTCAACGTAAATGTCTGCTCAACCGGTTCAACGCGTTCCTTGTAGAGCACCGAGATGCCAAAATCGTTTGATAGATGAATGAGTACAAAATAGAGCGGCTGCGCGGTCCTATTGCTCGCAACGAATTTGCCCTGAACTTCGGACCAGTCGTTGCCTTGCTGGCGGATGTCGAGTGTGATTACGTCGCTGTCGTAGACATGCAACTGGTCGCCATCCAGCACCTCACAGAACTTAAATTGAACATCGTCCGGATCCATTTTGGTGGATCGATTATGTAGTTTCAGAGCATGTTCCCACTCGGCGATATGCTTGAGGATTCCGAACATGTAGTCTTTTGCCGCGCGGGTCTTACCATTGGTCCCTTGAATCAACTTGTCTGTTTCGCGCCACTTCAATCGAAGGCCGTCGGTCGCCGCATTCAGCGCATAGTTGGTGCCTGACGCTGACTCGGCCATCAATGAAATTCCAATCGATTGATCGTCCGATTCAGCTAGTGCCCTCTCGAGAGATGCGATTTCCTTTGCTTCGCCTTGCAAAAAAACCGGCATCGGCGGGACAGGTAGGCTAGTGATTTCAGCCTCATAGCGAGCAGTCTCATCTAGTTCTAAGTCGAGAAGCTTTAGTTCGCTCTTTTGTGGACCGACTTGAATCGTCGCGGCACGTCCTGATAAGCGAGTCGGGCTCGACTCACGATAGAGCGCCAGATCGGTTTTTTTGTCTGGATCACTCGGCAATCCGTGCAGTGCTCCACAGTCGACTTTCCAGGCATTCTCGGCAAAATAGACGCTGTATCGCCGGCCCTTTCGGGATAGTTCGCTACCGAGGAACCCGCTGTAGGCGCTGAAGCCACGATACGTCTCGAATTGTGGATCCTGGTTGTCCGCCCGTTTGCGAACCTCGGCTCGACATCGCACGAACAGATCCGCATAGGTTAATTGAGACTTTGCGTTAGTGAGCACATCCAGTAGCGTACTAGTGAAGACGCCGCTGTGATCGCGCCCTTCCCAGGCTTTCTGGTTTCGCTGACACGCGGACAACAGAATGTGTTGGCTCGGCGGAATCTCAAGTCGCTCACCTCGTTTCTGCAATCCTACATAGTATCCATCTAGATAGCTTTCCAAAGGACGTTCGTCATGTCGCTCATGCGTCTGCCGAGCTCGGAGTTGCGTGAAATCGTCGGGGCCGCGCGTCCCAGAACCCGAGTGGCAGCTGTCCAGAATGACTGCGATGTGCGGATGATTCGTTGCAAGCTCGGCGAGGAGCACAGCCAGTTCCTTGTCTGCCAAATCGAATCCACCCTTTTCACGGCTGTCGAAACACACCAGCCCCTCGTCCATTCCATCAGGATAGAATTGCTTAAACGCGCTAGCCGATTTCCAACGAGCTCCGTGACCACAATACTGAAATACAGCAATATCACCGTCCGTCGCCTGACCCAAATGAGAACGAAATTGATTGATGACGTTGGCTCGAGTCGCATCCGCATCTTTCAGGACTTCGATTCTGAGACAATCTTTGTCGAATCGACTCTCGAGATACGCCTGGAAGTGGTTAACGTCGTTCACGCAACCACTTAATTTACCTACATTGGGAGCATAATTATTAATACCAACCAACAATGCAAAGATGTTTCCTGACATGACGGTTCCAGTGTTTGTTGAAACGAGTGAAAATAAAAGCAGTTACCATCGCAAATCTCCCTGGGCGTTGTTGAACGCGCCCGGTTTGGCACTTTGATTAGCAATTGATCGATCTTGAAATGTCATGATCGACCGTAGCCGCAAGTTGCGGATATTACGATTTGAATTGTCATGGCGAATTCGTGGAATGCAAGGGACCCGCACCTAATCTAGGATCTTCCATTGACGTTGCGAAAGGCTACCGAACAAGTTTGGCTCCTGCCGATAGTTTTTGCTCGGAAGTACACGGCGTATTGATTGATACCAGTCCGTATAGGTCGCATTCTTGCTGAGGCCTTTTAATGCTTGAATTGCATAGTAAGTGAAAGCACCGTTTGGCCTCCCACCGAACTCTGTATCGATACTCTCTTCATTATCTTGGCACGCAGAAATGAGCAAGGCTCGATCGGGCTTGGGAGTGATTGGGCTTCTTGGAAGTATTATGCTGCTTTCGATCTCCTCTAGTGACTTTCTGAGAAAATGTGTCGGTGGCATAAACCTCACTTTTCGATTTGAGACTTTGTGGTCATCGCCCAAAACAACGCGACTTACGGTTCCAGAGTGACAGCTATCTGATAGCATTACGAGCTTGACCCCAAGCTTCACTTTACCGAAAATTGAATACATTTCATCATCTGTAAGTAGTCCGTTGGAGTTGATGTCGTAAGGGCACCAACCTTCATCCATTCCGTCTGATTCGTCGCCATCTGTGTCGGGCTGCCAACTTCCATGTCCAGAAAATGTAAACACGATCGAATCGCCTGCTTTAGAAACAGCAATGGCCGAACTCAGCGCCTTCATGATTTCTTGTTTTGTCGCCGCTGAATCAACGAGTTTGGTAACAGAGAAGCTGCGACTCTCAAGAACTTTCTGCCAGTCCGTCGCGTCGTTCACACAACCCTGAAGATCCCTTGCACTACCTGGATAGTCGTTAATGCCAACACAGACCGCAATCTTCGCCATTTCTGCCCCTCTATGGAGAGAGTTACATTCGGACAACTGTTCCAGCAACCTAGTCAAGCTCTTTGTGCCGAAGTAGTTATACCATTAGACATGAATGGATGCTATCTTCCATCATGAATTCGTCTCACGTTAGCTCGACGTGAGAACAGGAACAGGTGATTTGGTCTACCCCAACACTGGATTAGTGAGAGGCGGTAAGGCCGAGATTGGGGGATCCCCCAAAGCTCCGGGATGTATCCCTTTGCGTTCAATGCCAAACGCAGAAAACGGCTCTACCGCCACTCGCCTCCTTAAAATACCACGATTTTTGGGTCCATCCGGGTTTTCAGTGGGTAATGGTAGGATCTTTGGGAATGGAACCCCCAATCCGAGGCAAAAATCTCTAACAGCACCTGCTCGGCCAGACCTCTCCATCGCAAGTCGTCGATACGGAACTCGATACATCGGCCCAAGAAATCCGAGTTCTGGTCGATCAACTACACGGTCTCCGACGGCCGAAAAATCACTGCTGCGCTTCGACTTTGCGACCATTCATTGAAATGAGGAAAAGATGCAAGACACGCGATTGACCTCATTGAATGTCAGCATTCTCCGAGTTGAGTGTGGACGGGTACATCTCGTACCCTACTGCATGGACGCAATTGCTGGCAATCTTGCGCTGGATCAAGCTGCCAGGGCGTTTTGTGTCTGCTGTAATGCGCGACCGAACTGCGACTCAATCGCCCTGCGAAATTCAGAGCCGGTTTTAAAATCCCATTTCCACCAGTGCCGACTCGCCCTAATCCCGAGGATTTTGCTTCAATGCCGGTTACCGAGTCGGTTTTGAAGCCGGTTCTGTCGCATTCTTCGTCTACGGGAGAATCATCCTCTCTGCAGCGGAATTTGCTAGCAATCAACTTTTCCGGTCGTATCGAAGAGAACACGTCTCATTAAATAAGAAATTATCTTCGCCCAGAATTGAACGGATGAACCGATTTTTTCTCCCGATCTGAACGTTACGGATATGACAGACACAATGGTTGGGAGGACGCAAATGAGAAAAAGAATCGAGTATTGGAAGCCTTTCTCCGTTGCAGGACTGACGGTTGTTTCTGCCCTTTTTGGAGCAGGATGCACGTCTACTACGAGCACAATTCTTCAGAGGCTTGACGGCGATGAACTTGTTGGGAGCTCGAATGGGCATAACACATTGCTCCACGCAAATAAGCCCTTTAAGGGAATTCCGATTACCGTCAGTGTTCCGACCCACGTGGACATTCGAATTGATGAGGCGCTCTACTTCAAAAAGGAGACTATGGAGCCTATTGCTTTATCTTCGCGACATCTATCAGCTCACCCAACGATTGTCACATCGGATAAGTTGATCTCCGTTGATCCAAAGCGACCGGCGGCTGGTACATTGGACTACAACCTTACCTTCCCCACGCCCACGGATGATTACAGACGGGATCAGCACTTCAACAAAATCACGTATAACGTTGATGACCAAACCATCAAAACGATAACTACTATCCTGAAAGATGTGGTTCCAACGCTTGGTATCGGAGCGAAAAAAACAAAGGGTTTAGAGTCGGATTCTCCTGACGGAAGTGGGTCATCTGATTCACTTCAAACGATCGTGCGCACTGTCGCATGGAAGCGTTTTGACCTGAGTGCACCTGATCTTGAGCCATGCATCGCGGAATTCGTCGCAACGCATCTCAACAATTGCCATAGTTGCAATGAAAACCTGTGCGTTCACCAAGAAGATGCGGCCGCGATGCAACAGCAACCCGCAGTCTTAAAGGCGTTGCCACAGCAAAATCTTGTACCAAGCAATCGCATATCTCAGGGGGGAAATTAATATGAGAAATCGCTCAATACAACTCTTGATTCTATCGCTAACTCTCCTCTCACCCATGGGGTTGAGCGGTTGCACTTCAATCTCAAGTACTCCGCTAACGCGAAGTGACGACAACTCGTTCATGGGGGACTCGAACGGAAAGACGCGAGTGTTGAATCGCTCACGCCCCTACAAAGGGACACCCGTAAAAGTGAAAGTGCAAACCCACGTCGACGTATTCGTCGACGAGACATACTATCTGAAACGCGAAGGCGAGACATGGTCTGAACATCGGATTCCAAATCGCCTCTATTCGATCCGAACGGCTCCCGTTGTTTCCGAACAGATCATCATGGTTGACTTCAAGAGGCCAGCTTCAGGAACACTCAAACTGGGAGTCGAATTCAACGATCAACAGTACTTTAAATCGATCGAAAGCAAACTCGTTGATACGACTTTGAAAGACACAGCGGAACTTATAGGACAAGCCGTGAAGACTTTTTCGCCCAAGGATCTCATGAAGTCTGCCTGTCCTGAGACCAAACCCAATATCGAGTTTGTGGAAATGAAACGAACGGTGGCTTACCAGCGATTTGACGTCAACGCTCAAGACCATGAGGCCCAGTTGGAACACTTCATGAATGAGTATCTCAATAACTGCAACTCCTGTGGTACAAGTCCTAGCTACGATGCGTTACTCTTGCCCACTGTTATTGGAGGATAGCATGCGAGGTTTAGTGACATTTCAGATAGTAATGCTCGTCATCGGAAACCTTGGTTGTTCCATTTCAAATCAAGCGTGCAAACCGTCGAAACACAATCGATCTCTCTGCAGAACGCATACAGCAATGGTTTCGTCCACGGCTACTCGGAATGTATGCACGATCCAGGGCCCAGGTATCCCAACCCGCTCCATGGTCCTTGCTGCGGAAGGAGGTTACTTGTCCGATGTCCTAGGTTACTGGGAAGCAACTCAGCCTACTATTGCTTCTTCGCTCAACGACTCAGGACGAGGGACTCGAAACGAATCAAAAACCCTTCCTATGGATGGTGTAAACGCGGGAGACGAACAACGTAAGGAAGAAATCAATAAACTGAAGGAATTAATGAAGCGAGTTGAAGGCATAAAGTCACCGCCAAAGGCTTCATTGCAAGCAATTGCCAATGATGCTGCCAGTTTTCTTGATGGGAAAGACAATCCGCTGGACGCCGAGTTTCTTGGACCCGTGCAGGGTCAACTTAACGTTTTCCTGTTGGACTACTTGGTCGCAAGATCCGATGGTCGAAAACTAAACAGCAATGACGCAGAATCATTGAAACAAGCGTGGGATAACCCAAGCATCGTTGAATCGATTGAGAAGCATGTAGCAAATGCAGACCTGCAAAATGCCGGGCAAGTTCTTGGTGAAGACGTGACTATTAGCAATGAAAACCTCCCGCTTTACTGGAAGTCTGTCATATTTGATGCAATGCGAAATCCGATTACAAAGCAGTATTTGCTGGCATCCATGCGTGAATTGCTTGCGAGTACGGAAAAACCTTCCTCCGCGATTGAGGAAGCTACTAGCATAGATCAAAAAGTCTTTGAGCCACAAGCGACGGTTACCCCATTCTTTTCAAGCCAGCCTGAATACGTAGCCATCATTCGGAAATCAAATGGTATGCAGTATGCAACCTGCGTCACCAGTGTGTATTCGTCTCCAATCGGCGGAATCCACGTTGACGATGGAGACGTCATCATGTTGGTTCCGAAGTCGGACGTGTTTACAGAAATCCAGCCCACGGGTGTTTCGATAGCAGACATCACAAAACTGCGGGAAGAACAATACTTGCACAACGCGGCTGTGATCAAAATGCCGGTACTTGGGCGACTGACGGAAGTGATCGTTCCTTTGTCTGTCTCGGAGGCATCAAAGTGGATTCCAGCTGATGCCGTGGTTTCGCTGAGTAACTATGGACAGGTGCCGATTATTTCGAGCAGTCGGACACTTATGGAAAGAAGGCTCCGAGGTGAAGTTGATGCGATCAGAAACCGAACAGAGCAGGAATGTCACCTGCGATCGGAGAACTCACCATTAGCTCGCCGCACCCAACCGAGCGATCGCATCGCAGCAGGGTATGAGAACTTGCCATCGACTTGGTGCGATTGGAGCGTGCCTGCTTTGCTTCGCTAAGAGTTCGAAACTACGGGACTTCTGCGTCATGTATTTATCATACTGCTCACGGACCTGCGATTTAACCGGCGCAAAGAATGCCCGCTGTTCCCCGACATCCGCCTAGACCAAAAACACAGCTACCGGGAGGCCCATCCAATAGTTGATTGCGGAAATCTCGATCGAAAACGTCGCTCGGTGCGGATTCTGCTTGTCGTCGACTTGCCACACGATCTTCTCGCTCCCCTTAAGTTGGATGGAACTCCTTCCCCGTGTAGGTCTCGCAATTCCAGGCACAACCCCTACAAAGCGCAAAGCAACCGCACGTAGGCTAGCTTATCGGACCTAACAAAGTCCCCCAAGCCGGATAATCGTCACAGTTAGAATTACCGGATGCATCCAGTGGTGCTCTGTGATCTCGGCAATTCAAGGACTCTTCGCCTCCTTACCCGCATCGAGTTTACTCACCATACCCGTACTTTTGAGTCTTTATCCCATACGAGTCGCACTCAAGCTAACCGACAACCCAACTGCATCGATCGCGCGATGCGATGCTTTCAGCTGGGGCAAAACACTATCGGCCATCAACTCGCGAGCATCCCTCAGCCATGTCGTTTTATTCCAACCCAAAGTATCCCGCTGGCGGGATCGCTTGGCCTCCAACAACTCCCAATCCCCGCGTCGGTAAGAACCTTGGTTCAAACGCAAATTGCAACGATGTATTGTCGCGTCCACTGTCGATGCCTAGACCAACTCTAAATAGGAAGGACTCTCCGATACGAGTCAATCCAATCGTATGTCCGTTGCTGCCAGTCGATCCAAAGTCATAAACGGAACTGCCAACTGCCGCCCACTTGTCATTCATGCGGTAGGTAAGCGTCGCAGTCAAGAGCTTGGCCGAAATCGGCCCATCCAAATTGGTAAAGCCGACATAAAAATCACCTCGAAGCGGCCTTGAGATCAACGTCCCAAACGACGTTGCCTGCAACCCTCGATCAAACATGTCATAATAACCGTCACTAAGCAGCGTGACTCGATCCCCAATATGATATCGGAACTCGTAATTGAGTGCACCGAAATTTTCGCCATAGTTGTCTCGATCGGGTTTGCCAAAGTAGATCGCATCGACATCGAACTCCACCACATCGGCAATCCGTTCCCGACCAGCCACCCCGCGCTTGGTTTGCCATCGCTGATGAATCCCAAAACGACTCTGCAACTGATCTGCCACAATCTGAGAACTCGTGGCTGTCACGTACCGCTGCATTCCCTGACGAACTGCATAATCTCGCGAATCGAACTGTGAGGGCAAGCTACCTCCAAATGTATTGAACACCAATCGACGACGAAAATGCTCTTGGCTGTTGTCATCGATCGGATCGTACAGCGGCAATAAACTCAGATCCTTCGTGGTGTCGGCATACCATGTCTCGGTTTCAAAAGACACCTTATGAGCCAGCCCGTTGAGATTAAACAGCGAGCTTTGTACCTCGGGTGCCACCTTGATCATCGGAAGCGATGTCCTCAGGCCCGCTTGGCCCGTGAGTCGACCAAGCGAATCGCCATTGAGATCCTCACCCCAATAAGCAGCTTCGCCCGAAACAAACGGTGTCCATTTGCTGTGCCCGGTGTCAAAGGGAAGTGACAACTCCTGACGAGTGATCGCTTGAATTCCCGAAGAGGACTGTTCCCAGGGTTGCAACTGGAACTTGGCGGCATCTTGAGGATCCGTCGGAGTCGAAGCCACCTTCAACTGCCCGTATCCAACCTGGGAATGAGAGTACCAAGTGAGAAAATTACCGACGTCTTGGCCCAGCCAGTAATGATCGACTCGCGGTAGCCACTGTGTTTCGGTGAAGAAATCGTTCAAGCGAACTTGGCCCCAGATGTCGAGCATCTGCTGTCCAAGGAAATAGTGGCGATATCGCAATGCTGTCGAGCGATCTTTGAGCGTGTCCCATTCCTGTTCGAAATACTGCTCTAGGAAATTCCGGTCGCTGATGTACCCAAATTCGCCCCACAGTTCTTGATCCGGGGAGAGCAATTGTCGATGTTGCCATACGATGCGACCTCGCGTGTCGGACTCTGGGGTCATGTTGACACGATCGCTGCCAAGGACATCGAGTCCATCGTCATTGAGTCCCCACGCATCGAATTCACCAAAGGCGGGTCCACCTCCATGGAGCGATGGCAGGTTGTATCGAAAGTTGGTGCCAAGCGCAAAGCCTCGCTTGCTCAGATAATCGGTCGATAAAGTCCATCGCGTTCCGTCGATCGCATCAATACCCAGAATCTGATAAAGATTCCAATCGAGCATCACTTGATTCCCAAAGATACTATCGTTTCTGTACTTTACTCCTGTGATGTAAAAACTCGGCGTATCGACGTTGGTGTTGAGGATCGGCCAATAGGCAACGGGCAAGCCTTCCATGTACACAAAGTTGTGCCGCGCCTTGGCCTTCATCGCGGTTGTATCGCCAGAGGGAGAAAGCACACCAAAGCCCAAGAGCCCTGTTTGGTCGGTCGATTGGCGCTGGTCGTTAAGCTCGATCCGATCGGCTTGGAGCCAGTAGCGTGGCACTCCCAAACGGCTGGATGTCATCGCGGCTCGATTGGCCAAGAAATTCTCACGCGAGCGTTGCTGAATCACATCGGCTTTGAGCCGAACGATCCCTTCGTACTTGGGGGCAGGCGTAAGGACTTCTGCACCAAGGATCATTCCGTACTCGGATTGCACATTGTAGTACATCCGATCGGCATAGATCACACGGGCACCTTGTTGGAATACAATGTTACCTTCGATGTACAACTCGACCGGCAGATCATCGATCTTTTGAGAGAGCAAGCGATTCAGGTCCGCTGTCCAAACCACGCACCGATCTGCCTCGATCAGTACCGTTCCCATATCAAACAGACCGCCGGATGTCTGCACCGCTACATCGCCGATCATCAGACGGATCCCTCGGCTGATCGTGATGACACTATCGCCGCGCTCAGGCCGGCTCTTGGCCGAATACAATGGATCGATCCCGCTGCGACCGCTGATCTTGAACGTTCGTGCACCGACTCGAACACCTGAACGAACATTCGGTGCCGAAGCGGCAACGGGAGCAGCCAGCGGTACAGGCACTGGCCCACTGTTGGCCGCAGGAGCAGGAAGTTGAAACGATTCGATCTCTTTGGCAACCGGCGGCGTGTTGGGTACTTGAGGAGCAGGTTGAATCGACTCAAACAGAGGCACCGAACCTGGATCCAACACAGTTCCTCCCAAGGTGGAGTTCCCTATTTGCATCGAGTTGCCTGAACCCAGAGGTGGCGATGCCGGTACGCTTGGTGTGGCTGCAGGAGGCTGAGCTTGAAGGATTTGAGAGGCTAATCGCAGGTGGGTTTGTTCGTCCTGCGGTGTCCAAACGATTGCGTCTTTTACGCTCGTATCCCTAACGCCAGTATCCTTTAAAGTTGGATTGTTTTCGTGCGACCAATCCAAGGGGGGAACGGGATTGACCGGTTGCTGCCAAACTTGAACCTCGAACTTTGGTTCGTGCTGGCTGTAGAGCCTGCCCATCCACTTCTGATCTCGCAAGCGTTGGTCTTCGGACCAATGGACATCGCAATCACCATGGGTATCGAGGATCACTCGATGCATCATCGCTTGTGGGTTCATCGCAGCATTGAGCGTTGAGGTCGGCAGTGCTTGGGTGGATTCATCGGGGATGATTTCCTCGCTCAAAACCCATAAGGTTGCTTTTTGACAAGAGGCGCTAAATGAGCCTTGCGAGATCTTTGCCCCCCCATCGAGTTGATAGACGATGTAGTTCCCTTGCTTGGACTTACTCGCCGTATGCGATTGGACGGTGATCGAAAAGCGAGGATCGGAAAGAGGCAGACCGATTTCGCCACCATCGACGTCTGCACAGAGTCCCAAGAGCATCGACAAGGCCGTGCATAAACAAGCCAACAATCTGGCGGGAAGTTTTCGGAATATCCGGTCCGGCTTGGAGTCCACTAGCGATCGATCGTTCCTAGGATGAGTCCCCCAGTGAAATGCCCAAAAGCATTGTCCCATGGGGCTTTGCGCTTCGGGGGAGTATAGAAATCCCGAAAAACCGACTCAATACCGAGGTTTGCCTAAAGTCCGTTCTCTTGGGTGTCGATCCCTCAGGGCTACACGGGAAAATAGGCTCGCTGGGACCCCTAGCCTGCGCAAGCCACCTAGGTTAACACGAATATCGCAAAGCAATGCCCAATCTCGAATCGCTCGTGCAGACATTGATACGCGAAGGCCACTGGTCGGAGGCCGCTGGTTTGGTTCGAGATGAACTGGGTGTCTCGCAGCCGCAAGCGGAGGCCAAGGTGCATGCACTGGCCGAAGAACTCGGAGTCAATGATCCTCATCGATGGACGCAGTGGATCGCCATCGCTCTGGCCGCAAGCTCGCTTCTAATTCTAGCCGGTTGCTTGCAGTCGTATCTGAACTAGTCCCATCTAGACCACGTTGGATCGGTGGAATTGGATATCGAGCGTCCGTAGTTGTGTATGCAGACCTGCATCTTGGATCGGCATCAAGTAAGCTGGCTCGCCCGATTCGTTATGGTGTGAGTGCCACCAACCTGGTGGAGTGATAAATGCACCGGCGGACTCCCAAGGAACCTTGATTGGGTCGATCAGATTCCCATCGCTGTCTACTTTTTCAGCCACAGCCGTGTAGCATCCTGGTTTGCAGGAGATGATCAGATCCAGGGCCACCGACTTATGAGCATGAGGAAGCTGGTTTGCACCCACTGGCAGAATGCCGAGCATCGCCCAAAGGACGTGGGTGATGGTCAGTGTTTGGGGGAAGTGAGAGTTCGTAAGTAGAACGCTGATACGACTGCGCTGGGCGGCAAGTGGATCCGAGGCTGCTTGGGCTAATGCCGCTTGGGATTCCTCTTTGGCATAAAGGGTGGGATTGAAACGGGGTTGGGTAGCGCTTACCCCTAAGTACTTCAATAGCGGTTGGTCATTGACCCAGTACAAGATGGTTTCTTCGTCGGCAGAAAGGATTGGATCTGGACCGCACGGTAGGGTGATCAGGTCACCGGCTTGGTAAGGGATCGTTGTGTCGGCAAATCGAAGGATGCCTTTTCCACCGATCGCATAGAAGAGGTGAGAGGTTGCCCGGTTCGGGGCAGCAAGGCTTTCGTTCGCGTTGATGCGAACGAAACTTGCAAGAAGGCTTGCGCTCGAGGCGGGAGCCGGGGAACCGAGTTGCTCGCTGATGTCCAGTGGGATGATGCGAGTCGGTCCGCTTGCGTGCAGCGAGGCGGGGAACTGGACGATTGGGATTTGGGAGATCGATCCTGAGGCGATCGGGTTGGCCGCTTTGGAGTATTCCAGGTATCCGCTGTCTTGGGTCAGGGAGGGTTCGTTTTCGGTCGCGTTGGCCATGATTGAGACAAATGGGTTCGTGTGCAGGAAAGCGGAGCGATTTGGGAGCATTCTGATGCGGATTATACCGAGAAGTCCTCGACGCGTCGTTTTCCGAGACTTTTTTCGGAGCGATCCCCCTACAAAGATTTCCGTCTTTTGGTACCATTTTCGCCTCTGAACTAGGCCGATCCAGTGAATTTCAATTTTGGAATTCGGGAAGGAACGAGTACAGAAACACCCATCCAGGAGAGCGTAGCTCAGTCGGTAGAGCAAAGGACTTTTAATCCTTGGGTCGAGGGTTCGAGTCCCTCCGCTCTCACTTGGGAGATTGAATTAGAAAGCCCTCCTTTCCCTCGGGAAGGCGGGGCTTTTTTTATCTCGGCAAGACCCTTTGGTTGTCGTTTGAACGTGAATGGTCTTTTGCTCATTTTCGTCTGAAACAGCGTCCTCCGCGGCGTCGTTTGTGCTGGCTGCAGTTTCCGCTGTGGGTGCCGGTGCAAGAATCATCCGTCCCTGGGGCGCGGGAAATAGATATACCGGACGAAGTGTGTCTCGCAATCTGTCCACCGCTTCCGCCTCCGAGCTTGTGGACAATTGCCCGAATCGGTCGAACGGGAATTTGACGGAGCGAGTGGAAATCGATCCGCTCCCCATCGCTGTCGATTGACTGCATAAAATCGCTTTCGTCCGCCTCCAAATGTTCTTGGGGATCGTCCTTGGTCTTGAGCTATGCCTACCGCGCCCCTTCTAGATCTTCCCGGAGCATGTCCGGCATTGTGTAGGCGTGAGGCAAATCGACGACGAGTTCCCCTTTCAGTTCCCGTCCCAATTGCAACTGCAGTTCTCGAGCCGACTACGGTTAAATGTATTGCCTAAGCTGTACGAGCGAACCAACGACGAACTGACTCTCGATGAAATCAAAAAACTCCATATTTGACGGCGAAATGCCGAAACAAACTCCGAATTGCGACATCAAAGACGCCGTTGGCCGCAATTTTTGGACTTGCACAAGTCAATTTTACGCTAAAAATTGGGTTTTCGACAAAATAATGGCTTATGCCTAGGCTCGAACTAAAGTGAAGCTGGAGCAGTATCATGGACCAAGACATTGTTGAACAAGACAAGAATGGGAGCGATCTAGTAGTCGAATTCTTGTACGATGAAAATTCGCGTTTCGCACCAGGCGTCCTTGATCGAATGCTGAAATGCATTTTCGACACTTATCACTGTTCACCAAAAGATCTGAAAATTACGGACGCCGAAGCGAACATCCTTGTCGAAAAACTCTACCTAATCGCGAGCCATAAAGAGTTAGAGATTGCCACTATGCCTTTTGCGAGCCGCTGAAAGGCGCCCAATAGTTCGTTGGTTCGGACAGGTCGAGTCATTAGTAAGTTCCTCGCAACAAGTCGAGCAACTCGCCAATGGCCGACTCAACATCATCCTTGCTCTTCACGGCTTCCAGTTCAAGAGAAACTACGCCAGAAAAATCTTTCTGACTCTTTCGGATACTATCGAGAAGTTGTAGCCAGGGCACAAAATCGCTCGGATCATTCAACGCCATAAGTGAGATGTCACCGAAGTGCGCAGAACGATGGTGTCCGGAAATATGTGAATGCTTGATTCTGCTCAACAATTCTGGGAACCTTTCGACTTGTTGAACCGAAATGTTTGCCATTCGAAAATGCGCAATGTCCAAGTTAATTCCAATTCGTCGATCAAGGGAGTCACACGACAATAGTTCTTGGATTGAACGTAAGCTATTCAACGTGAATAAGGGGCCCGGCTCAAGCTCCAATGCAAAGGTTTGATTGTTGGCTTGTTTATGCGATAGTTCTTCGATAAGGATCCGGCAATTCGAAAGTACGTTTTGGATTGCAGACTTCCAGCCGACAATTCTAGCGACAACTACCTTTCGTCGTTCCGAATTACCACTACTGTTTCGCGTTGCAGGATACAGACCCTGCATGCGACTTCCACATACAGATTCGACGACAATTGGAATTTCGAATTCTCTGCTCATCGTTTCGGCAATAACAGAAGTTGCGATCAACGCGTTTCGAGATTGAATTGCAAGCTTGTGATCACAGGGAAACGATAGCATCGGAAAAAAAGTTGCGATGCCCGTAACGGGTATCCCGCGGATGCGGGTCAATCTAATTATTTGGTTCGCGAGATCGATCAACTCGTCCTGGTTCTGTGAAAGTGATGACAGGTATTGTTCAGCAGTCTGATCACTCGGAATCATCCGTTCGGACTGCATCATCGAGTAAATGTCGAGACCGACACTCTTGGAGTTCTTCATCTCCGCGAAAAGCTTTGTACTTCTTCTCAATCCTGAGCACACAAACGAGGAGATGATTGCAGGCTTGAGTTCGTTAAAGCACCTACGCTCCCTTGATATTTCAGCGTCGGGACCGTTTTCGATAGTGTGTTTTCGTTCGGACGAATTTCCGTGCGATACCTCCCAATATTGCCGGCCAGCTGCCTTAAAAAACGCCAGTTCCAAGAACTTTAGGATCCCATTTGCTCGAAGTGAAGAAACACTCATCGGGATTGCTTCCGTTGCACGCCAAATAAGCACCGCGGTGCCGTTAGAAGCCTCTCTTACTTGTATCCAACAAGGACACTGTTCGGCAGATATGCATCCAAACACTAAGGCGCAAATGTCGGGGCCGAAAGCATCGGTCAATTTAGATTTGCAAGCATCGTTTTTCTCTACCATCAACATGAATCTTCCAGGGTGATAAAAATCGCTCTTCGACAGGCCAAAACACTTGGAAAGGTCGTCTAGAGGATCGCTTCTCTTTCTAAAGAGGGAACAAACCAAGGCAAAAAGAGTAATCAGCCCTCGCTTGGGTTCCGGTACAGTACAATTCAAAAGCGAAACTTTTACTGCTTTCGGCGTGACAGGGATGAACTGCATACAAGCTTTATGATCTGGCCTTGCCTCAGATAGTTCAGTTATCGATACCCTCATGAGCGGCAAGTAGGAAGGGTCATTGACGAGCAGCTCCCGTCCGTTGTCAGATCTCGTTGCTCCTACAACCAACATTGCGTGGAGTGCATGATCCTCTAACTTGACGAATCTTAGCCCATGTTTCTTGTAAAAATGCGTCAGTTTCGCTGCGTCTACAAGACAAACAACCGGGAATCCGGATCGGACATATGCATCCAATGAAATTGCTGCAATTTCCGGTTTAAGCCAACTTCTTGTTCTGCGATCTGGACAGAGTAAATCTTCTGATTCAACAGAAAGTAAGTCCGCAGCCAGGCCTACATTAATGGAGTTAAAGTATTTACACATATCCAGCGGGCAGAGCCCATCTATCGCAATTGTCGTGCTTACGTCTTCGTCGCAGTCATTAATCCCATTGACAATCGCTGAAATTTCACCGAGTCCGTGGACCCCATTCGCATAGCTCTCAAGTACACAACAAGCCATAAAACAAACTGCCTGGGCACATAATCCACCTGCCAGAGGAATGGACTGAACAAAAGGCACGCCGGCGAGCCTGCTGTCGCTTGGGTACGATTCACCGTATGCTGCAAAAAGATCAGTCGTCACGAGACTGTACTTCTGCCAGCATTCATGAGTTGGAACTATTAATCCGTCCGCGATTGACCTCTCGGAAGATGCGACTAGGATTTGGCTTGGACTTTCTGTGATGGCACGACTGTGATCTAGTTCATAATTAAGGTGAAGTGATTCGTGTTGCTCCCATCCGTTTGCCCATTTCGCTGAAGTCAATGTTCGTCTCAGGTTAACAAACGAGCCATTTGGCAGAAGAGCCCTAACCGCGAACCGCGGTGCGGACAAGGCCAGAACCTCGCATTCGCTTCTGCAAACAATCGAAGGTGCCAAGCGAAAACTGATTTCATCGAGCTTAGGGGTACGCTTTATGACATGCGGAAAAAAGCTGTATTGCAAGAAATGGAGGCTACTTTCGCCTACTTCTGACCGGAGCCATGAAAGATCAATCTTGGGCCACATTTGGACGACACCTAATAAAATGTACTTTGGGATGGACTCGCAACGTGTTCGCAGGACCGCCACACAGTATGCTAGCTACGACTCACTTCGTTGCGTATTATATCTTGGCTCACATCCGTGAACGTCGCGTTTAGAACATTTCGAAACCGCGAGTCAAGAAAAATTTTTAAGAATTGTTTTGGGAAGAAAACAAGGAGAGGCACTGCGTTTTGACTGGTCGCGAAATACTGTTATGACACAGTCGACACAAGTTAATTTTCGGCTCCATGAGCCTGAGGGGCTAGCCGATTTTTTCACGTCGAACGAACTCGGCTATTTACTACCCTCGATTCTCTGGAGCCACCGGTTCCTATCCCCCCGGCCAAAACCCCAGGAGGCGAAGGGGAGCCGGGCGGAAGTAATAACTGAACGAATCTATTTCAGCAGGTGCGATAGCATGCGCTCGGGGGATTCCAAGAAGCTACGCGTGACTCGGTAATGTTCGGTGTCTTGATAAGCCACTGCATGGACGCCTTTTTCCCCAAACGAATAGATCAACGCATCGGGGTAACTCATGATGATCGGAGAGTGCGTTGCAATGACCAACTGGGAGTCCTTCTGGATCAACCGATGCATCAAGACCAGAAATTCTAATTGACGCTGAGGCGATAGTGCTGCCTCGGGCTCATCGAGGAAATACAAACCTTGTGAAAACCGGTTTTCAACCAACGACATAAACGCCTCACCGTGGGATTGCTCGTGCAACGACCTCGATCCGTAACTCGATTGCACTCCCAAATTATCGATCTCGGTCGCCACATTGAACAAACTCTCTGCCCGCATGAACCATGCGTCTGGGATCAACGCATGATATCTCCTTAATCGAATGATCCTATACAACTCAGAATGACTCTCTCGGGTCGAAAAGACCATGTTGCGGCTACCACCCTCGGCATTAAGACCATTGGCCACTGCAATGGCTTCGAGCATGGTCGACTTGCCCGACCCGTTTTCTCCCACAAAAAAAGTCACCTTGGGATGCAAATCAAGTTTGCTAAGCCCTTGGATCGAAGGCAACCCAAATGCATAGTGAGTCGGATCGGTGATCTTGCTGCGATCAAAAAGTACTGACTCGATAAACGGACCAGGGGTCACTCCCGGCTTAAGCTTTCTCATGGCGTTGCTTAATGAGTTTCACAAACTCTCTGACTTCCTTTTCGGAATCTTGACAGTCGATCTCGATTGGATCGTGGTTGGGATACTCGAAGCGAATGACCAGCGCGGTGATCATCATGAGCCCGATGAGCGCCATCGCTCCAACGAGTAGATACAGCAAAATCGCTAGCCAAGTCCCCAGGCCCAGGGCCCACCGTAGGTACAATGTTCCACAGGCAGAACCGAGCAAAGCGACCGAAAAAGGATTCACCACACGGCGCACGTGAATCGACCCTATCTTGGCAATCTCCCAAGAGGCAACTACTTTGCCGTTTTCCTCGCGGATCAAATCACTCGAAGTGACTCGAAGATTGGTTTCGGGTAGAGTAGGTTGCGTTTCCGTTTGATTCTCACTCATTCGAACCCACCTTCCTTATCGTGATCGGGAAGTTCCATGTTGGCCGCACTGCTCATATTATACGCTCTGGGCGTTTCTTACTTTTGCCTATGCACTCTCATCGATCCCCAAGAAAGAAAAGAAATACCTGGGTTCCTCGGCTGGTACTTTGCCATCGCTCTGCCCGTGATCGCGATCACGGGCGGATTTCTCCACTATTTTGAACCACCCGTTTCCCGATGGTTCTACTATGGCTTTCTAGCCCTGTGGCTGACGTCAATTCTCGCATCCCTCGATGAACTTGCAAGTCTCAGAAAAGTCGAAGGCGGCTTCTCTCTACCCAATATCCTGGTGGGATTAACAATGCTCGCAATCCTCTTTGGGCCAGGCCTGTTGCTCGGCGCGATCTGGCTCAAGATGACACCCCATTGACCGTAACCGAGTCTATCCCGAGATCCGATCGTTGCGAATATCAAGAGTTCTAAGTTTGTGAAGGACTTGTCCGCAAACGACTAGGTCGCACCTTCATGAATGACGGTGACAATCCCTTGACTTGCCTGTCCGTCGGGTGTCCGGAGTGTGTAAGCGAATTGATCCCCTTGCCTTAGGCCATACTGGCCAGCAAAGCCGGCTTGGTAGACAACTTTTCGGAGTACAGGATCCCAAGTGATCGTTGCATCGGAATGCTCCCAAGGCGTAATATCCACACTTAAATCATCTCGCCTTGTTGCAAAACCCTTAAACCGATCGTTGGCCAAGATATCCAGTGTCGTAGGCTGGCTTCGGCTGACGGACGTGAAATAGTCATCGACCGCATCGGGATAGAAATCACTTGGTTCCTTGGTGACCTTCACAAGAGTCGAATCACTGACGTTACCGTAATTGACCCCAATGCTCGTATAGAGGAATGCCCAGCCATCGAGCCGAACTCCCGTATTCGACGAGTAGCCGTCGGCGGGCTTGTAGTAGAGGTTCGCGAGGATTCGGTTGACTCCAGCAATGTCCCCTACAATCCAAGCCCCACCGCCCCCGATTGGATAAAGTGTTGCCATCGCTGTCGAACTTCGTGTGAGCAATTCGCCGACAAACCGTTGGCCTATGGAAAACCCTTCGGCGAACTCCCATTTCAGATACACGCCAACTTGGGCATTGCTAAAGCCTGAATACTCAAACCGTATCAGTGGAGCCGAATCGTTACCCCGAAAGTTGATCTCTTGACCCGCTGGGGCTTCCACTGCATCGGGCATGATCAATTCGAAGTTCACCGCTGTGTCTTGCTCGACTTCGTACTTGATCGATGCAAAAGCGGTTGAACGACGACCGTCTGCTGATTCAATCATGTAGAGGAATCGGTCGTAGTTAGCACTAGAGGCATTTGGCGTGTAGACCAAAACCTTGTTTTCAGGATTGCTTGACGAAGGCCTTATCGAGACGGTGCCTGTAGCGCCCATTCCGACTTCGACGATGCTTAGCCCTTGTCCGATGTCGTTCATGAGCACATCGATTTCGATCTCAGGTTTTTCGGTCGCATCGGCGGGAACGTAAACCAGTTGGTTGTCATCGACAGCAGTCACCTCATCCTGGGTGTCCTCGCCCGAACCACCCCCTGAACCACCAAAGTTCACTTTAGGCATGTTGCGAACGAACTCGGAGTTGAGTGTATCGATCACGACAAGCGCATCGACAGGACTTACGAATCCGTCGTTATTCGTGTCGGCCATCATCCTGTTTTGTCCGTCGGCCGACTTGTCCAATCGGTTCAGCTCATCGATGACCATGAGGGCATCGATCGGCGAAGCCCTTCCGTCCATGTTCACATCGGCCGGATTCACCAAATTGTGCCTCATCCCGACATAGAAGTCCCCTGCCATCAAGGAACGGGACTCCAGTGCTTCGACCAGCAATCGCCTACAAGCAAATCGAGCAGATCGGAACGAGTCATTCTTGGGCATCGGAATCTTCCTAATGGGAGATAATCGGGATTGGATTTGCACTGGATGACAACCATTGATCGTAGGCGGCAAGTCAAGTCGTCGACCGACGCCCATGTGAAACTGGGAGTCTTGGCCCAAAATCACGGCGGTTTCTCGAAAAAGTTGTCTTCGGAATCGCTTTTTTATGAATTTTGGTCAGGATTTTGACCCCATGCCCTTTCGTCAATGGATGACAATGGATTCGATTACCGCTGGGGGGGCAATGCTTTCGGAATCTGAAACGATCCAGAATCTCATGCAAGCTCGATCGAGGATTGCCGCTGCGGCGTGGTTGCTTACCCGCGACTACCATGCCTCCGAAGACTGTTTTCAGAACGTGGTGCTCAAGGCGATGACCAAAGAGGTTTCGTTCCCGAATCAAGCCGCTTTGATCTCGTGGGCATTTGTCGTTATCCTTCGAGACGCGATGGATTGGCTCGATCGGCGAGGTCGTAAAGTCGCCGTGCTCGATGAAAATGTCTTAGCAATCTTGGATCGCCATCAGCAATCTCAAGAACTCTGGCAGGTCGATTTGCCATTGGATCGCTTACGTGCCCTATACCCACAACTAAACGACAAGTCGAGTGGACTCCAACTGATCGATGTCTATGCCTTGACAGTCCAAGACGACGTTGGCTTGGAAATTCTCGGTGTTAAACTGATCAGTCCCGAGTCCAATTAGAAACAAATCAACAACGATCGCTTGAGGAACCTCATACGATGAAAATCAGCAATACCAAAAGACTGCTTTGCCTCCTGATCATCGGTGCGTTATTTACTGCATCGATGAATGCTTGGGTCAAAGCCCAAGATGCTCCTGAGGCCATGACTCAGGGTGGTCGGGTCGCGTTGATGAGTCCACAATTTCACCCTATCATCGAGTCGGGCGAATTTATTTATGTAGCGAATACTCCCAACAATACAATCGATGTAATCGATAAAAAATCCAATCGGATCGACCGCATGATCGCCGTAGGGATCGAACCGGTCGGGCTTGCTATACGTCCTGATGGAAAAGAGCTTTGGGTCGCAAATCACGTCTCTGACTCGGTCTCGATCATCGATATCCAAGCCAACAGTCCGAGTCGATTCCTCGTTCTCGATACCATCCAGGATTTTGATCCAAAAACAAAAGCCACGCGATTCGATGAGCCCGTCGGAGTTGTTTTTGCCGATGACCATAAGGCTTATGTGTCGCTCTCCTCGGAGAATCAAATCGCCGTCATCGACGTCGAGTCCCGAAGCATTACCAAGCGACTTCGCGTAACGGCACAAGATCCCAGAGGCATGGTCGTTCGAAACGGTCGATTGTACGTCATCCCCTTTGAGTCCAATAACCAAACCCAACTCTCCGGCGGTAAAAAGCAAGACATCGACGGCAATCTAGTTACCTTCGACGCTTGGAATCATTCGATTCAAAACAACAATGTGCTCTCGATCGGTCACGTGGTCGACATCGTCAAAAACCCCAAGGTGCCTGATCGTGATCTTTTTGTTTTCGATACCTCTACCGACCAGCTCAGTGAGACGGCTTCAGGACTGGGAACGCTCCTCTATGGAATCACCGCCGATTCGCAAGGCAACGTCTATGTGGCACAGACCGATGCGCGTAATGACGTCAACGGCAGGGCTGGAACCAAGAAGCATGGACTTGCACAACTCGAAAACCGACCGTTCCTAAATCGCGTGACCAAGATTGCAAAAGCTGGAGTCAAAGATGGACTCGATCCCAACGTGTCGTGGTTCGATCTTGAACCTCTCCCACCGGAGCATCCGACCTATGAAACCGCACAGGCTACTCCATTTGCCATCGAGCTGAGCATCGATGATCGTTGGTTGTATTTGACAGCGGCAGGATCAGATGCCTTTTCGATTCTTGATGCTCAATCGGGCAAACTCGTTGGCCGGTGCCAAGTTGGGGCCGTTCCCCAAGGAATCAGCATCGAGCACCGTGACACCAAACCGATGTTTGCTTGGGTTCTAAACGCTGCTGCCAATTCGGTTTCAAAGATCGACATCCAAGACCCAACGCAACCGCGACTCTTGCAATCGATCCAGCTTGCAGATCCCACCGATGAATCGGTCAAGCGAGGCCGAATCGCTTTTTCAACCGCCAAAGCATCGACGACAGGTACATTTTCCTGCGCAAGCTGTCACCCTGATGGTCACACTGACCAGTTGCTTTGGGTCTTGAATACTCCGGTAGTGAGCGGTGGTAATCAAATCATGCCTCGCTCGACGATGCCAATAAGAGGTCTTCGTGATACCGCTCCTTTTCATTGGGATGGAATCCCCGGTGATCCTTACGGTGGAATCCACAGCGGAAGCATCCATAAAGCCGTCAAACCCAATAGCGATCTTGGTAGCCCCGAGTCTACCACTCGTCACTTGATCGATGGAGGCTTGGCATCAACCATGGCTCGTGTTGGCGATACAACCAAAAACGACGAAGGCAATGCCGGACTGCTCAGCGCTCAAGAGCGCGATGACATGGCCAAGTTTCTGCTCAATGTCCCCTACCCTCCCGCTCAGCGGCGAGCCTACGATAACCGTCTTTCAAATCGAGCAGTACGAGGCTATCGATTGTTTCATGTCGATGGCGATCTGGACCCGAGCAAACCCAAGCCGAACGTTTGCGGAGATTGCCATCGGATGCCACACTGGGTGAGCACCAATACACCCGGAACAGGGATGGATGCACCCACATGGCGAGGTGCTTACGACCGCTGGCTGATCTTGCCGCAAGGACGACTCAATATCATCGACTTCGACTTCTTCAAAAGCATCATCGATGAAGGTGCCCCCGAAAAAAGTGTTTGGCAGTTGTCTTGGGCCGGCAGACCTCGATTCGATCCAGTCTGGGAAATGGTTCTCGAAGGCAGCACTGGTTTTCCTGGAACTTTCGCCAGACAAGTCACCTTCAACCGTCAATCGGTAGCATCTCCACAGACCATGGACTTGGCCAGAGCACTCATTAGTGCAGCGGAACAAGGAGCGATCGAGCTAAAAGGAACCGGAATTCGTTTCGATAGCCAGCAAGCTTGGGAATTCGAAGCCCAGTGGGATTGGGGCTCACAGGATGGTTTGCGACTTGAAAGTCTTGGTAGGTCGCAAAAGATCGGACTTGATGAAATCAAGAACTTAGCCGAGCAAGGGCAACTGATACTCACACTCACAGCCTATTTAGGTCCGCAGGCGATCGCGTCTAGACCACAACCGGAGCTTTGGACTTCGGGAAGTATCCAGCAGCAACGAGGTCGCCAGGTATTTCCGATTGCAAGCCCAGAGGACAATACCTTGAGTCTCTCTGGCCGGTACTTTGGCAATGACGCTTGGATCTTCGTCGACGGCAATCGCGTTGCCGGTACGATCGAGGTTAATGATCGCGATGAGACGCTCGTCAGGCTTGAAGAGCTACCCGAATCGGGCATGCATTTTTTGCAGGTTCAAGTTCCACGCGGGTTGATCAGCAATGATTTCATCTTTTATGTAGCGCAGGATCGAGCCGCAGCGCTAGCACTTCGAGAGAAGATCGACCAGCCGCATAGTGAGAGCGGTGCGATTCGACGCGCACTGGAAGATAAGAGCAAGATCAATGAGCGTATGGCCAGTGGCTCCACGCCGCTAGCCCAAGCTGCCTTATGGGGGCAATTAAGCTTGGTGCGAGAACTTCTTGCCAACGGTGCCGATGTGAAAGCGACCAATAGTGACGGAAACACAGCTTTGCACCTGGCGGCCTTTATGTGCCATCGGGAAGTGGTCGAGCTTCTTATCGAGCATGGAGCAGAACTTGATCGCAAGAACCAGCGTGGCGAGACTCCCTTGGATGTCGTCAAGCAAGCTTGGACTGAAGAGTTGGGTGAGTTCTATCGTCAGTTGGGAGTATCGCTCAGCTTGCCGGTCGACACGACGCGTCTGGAGAAAGATCGGCCTAAGATGGTTTCGATCCTGAGCGGATCCAAGTAGCTTTTAAACCATTTAACTACCAGTCATCGGTTCGAAAGGGAGATGCTGGCAGTCCGTCTCGGTTATAGAGGTTAGCACCTTGAGGGTTCATGCTAAAGGCATATCGTATTGCAATAGGCTCTGGAACACTGGGGTGTGAGCAGACGACACGATTGCCTTCGATTTTTGCTTCAGCCCAGTACCACTTGCGATCTTGTCCAGCGATTGCGAAGCGTTTTAGCGGTGTTGATTCCGAGAACTCGACAGGATTGCGACCGGTTTTGCTACCTGCTACAAGTCCGCTTCCGACGTGATCAAAATCGATAGTGGCTTTGTTGCCATCGATCTTCAGCGATCGAAAGAGCGGTCCAGAAACTTCGATAGGTTTCGAATATTCATTGGCAAGGGCCCAGCGGGCTAGACGTTCGCCGACATCGTACTTGTTTTTTGGATGAATATCATCGGCATCTCCGACATCGATTGCAACGGCCATTCCGGTGTGAGGTAAAGATAAGCATTGGCGCTGGGCATCGCGAAAGAAAGCCCATCCGTCGGCAAGCCCTGGGTCATTTGCCGTTTTTTGCCAAGCGGCCAGTTGGACAAAGTAGAAGGGCAAATCGGGGTCACCAAACCACTGACGCCAATCGTTGATCATCGCCCGTTTTTTCTCGATGTATTGAAGCCCATCCGCAGGGTTTCCAGCGTTGTTTTCACCTTGATACCACAAGACCCCTTTGAGGGCAAAAGACTTCAAGGGATGGATCATTCCATTGTGAAGGGTGACGCAACGGGGCCGAAACATTTTCTCGCCGAATGGAAATTCGGGAATGGCAGGTGGCATGGGGACTTGATCGCCTGCGCTGATTGCATCGCGAGATTGCTTGGTCCAGAGTTCGACTTTGGGGATGACCTCTCGAAGGTCGTTCTGATACTGAGCAAGTGACTCTCGCATCATTTTTGCATAGGGTTCAAGGGCTGGAGTATTCATGAGGGTTTCTTGAGACATCCAGCATTCGATGTTCGTCCCTCCAACACTTGATCGAAGTAAACCGATTGGGATACCGGTTTCTTGCTGAACCCGACGCGCGAAATAGAATCCTACGGCGGTGAATCCAGGAGCGGTTTCAGGTTTGCATACGTTCCAGCGCCCTTTGACATTCGGTTGGGGCGAAGATGCAAAGTTGGCTTCGACACCGAAGTGACGGATCAGAGGGAAGTTCGCAGATTGAATATCCTCGGGGGCGTCACAACCTCCGAGTCCCCATTCCATATTGGATTGACCGCTGCAGAGCCACACGTCACCGACGAGAATGTCTTTTAGCAAGATTTCATTAGTCGCTTGGATCTTCATTTCGATTGGATTGGCAGATGCGGCCATTGGCTTGAAGGTACAAGTCCAGCGACCGTCCTGTGCGACTTGGGTTTCAGTCGTTTGCTCTGCGATGGAGACCCTTACATTTTCGCTAGGTGTTCCCCAGCCCCAGACAACAATAGGACGATCTCGTTGTAGGATCATATGATCGCCAAATAGGGCCGAGACCCGGACTTGTGCAAGCCCTATGGATAACGGGCCGCCGAGGACAAGCATCATCATCAACAGAAAAGATCCAACGTAAATGCGAGTCGAGTGATGCATCTTTTATTTTTCAAGAGGAGGACGGATATGCAACCTGGTTCATTCGAGAGATTGTAGCGTGCATTTTGGATAAAGTACGTTGAATCGCAAATCCCAGTGTCGCGAGGTTCAGTACGTGAATACTACAAGCGTTCCTAAGGTCGTAGGCCCATTTCATGTGCCGTCCGCGATATCAAATCGGGGGCTGTAATTTTGTGCTGACGGCAGAGCCGAGTCTGCCTGCTACGATGGGGCCTAGCGAATGCCTCTTCATCAGAGCGTGGCCAAACCTAAACCTGATCTAAAAAAAGGGCTCTTCGGGAATTATTGTGGGTAACAATCTAGGATAAAGATTCCTGAAGAAATCTTTATGAAACACAGAGTCGCAGAGAGCACAGAGCCTTGAGCACCTCTGTCTTTCTCTCTGTGTCCATTTTGTCTCTGTGTTTTCAATCTTTGAATCCCTTTCAGATCAATTTATGTATTCTCGAAGATGAATTAAAGTGACTCCATGAAGAATGACGCTGAATCTTGTCGAGTATAAGAAATCAAAGCAATGACCTACATAAACACCTGAAGAACCAGAAAAAAGAGGACGATTTGTTAGGGTGTCGCTAACAATCCATGAAGGAAGGTAGAATGATCCGCTTGGTGCAACCCTTTTTTATCACTCACAGACCCTATCCTCCTATGTCCTGGTATCGATCGCTGGCACTGTTCTTTATCGCCCTGACCCTTTTCTTGCGTTTTCTCACTCCAATCGCTTGGGCGCAAAATGAGTCGAGCTTTCCACCCATCGATTCATCCGATATTCGCAAGTTGAAAGCATACCAAACTAGCGAACTCATCCAAATCGATGGCAAACTTGATGAGCCCGTCTGGAAAAAGGCCGACCGGAGCGAAAGTTTCGTCGATCTGATCACCGGAAAACCAACCCATCTAAAAACGCATGTGTCCGTCCTTTGGGACGAAAAAAACCTGTACATCGGCTACAGAATCCAGGAGCCAGAGGTCACTGCAAAATTCACCAAAGAGGATGACCCGATCTATCAGGACAACGACGTCGAGTTCTTCATTGCAGGACAAGATGCCTACTACGAATTTGAAATCAATGCCCACGGCACTGTCTACGATGGACTCTTTGTTTGGCAGTCGGCTTATGAGAAATCAGGGTTGTCTCAGTGGCCTCAGTTCGATCGTACCAAGCCCCACGTGCAGTCCCAAGTCTTTAACGGAGTTGGCTACACCAAGCATCCTCGGGGCTTGCGGTGGGCGTTTCTCGATTGGGACTTTTCCTCGATCAAGTCCGCCGTACACGTTGACGGTACGCTCAATGATCCGTCTGACAAAGACAAAGGTTGGAGCGTCGAAGTCGCCGTGCCTTGGAAAGAGTTAGCCATGCTCGATCTTTCCAAGCCCCGCGATCTACCACCTAAGATCGGTGATGTTTGGCGCATCGATTTTTCCAGGTTCAATCAGACCAAGGATCCAAACAATCCAAAAGACTCAGGCGGATGGGCTTTGAGCCCACACGGCGTTTGGGACTCACATATTCCCGAAGTGTTCCCTCAGGTGATCATCGCAGGTCCTGCTGGCTGATCACTAGAGTCGATTTGGATAGACGATTTCAAAGTTGTAGGCACATTCCATGTGCCGTACACCGTATTGAATCAAGTGTGGCTCGATTTTGGGGTGCTTGAGGAATTTTTGGGGATGAGGATACTGGCTACGTTCCTTCATCGTACTCGAAAAGAAGCACTCCAAATCAAGATACGAAACGATGCACTTTCCAAAATCAATAACCTTCAAACGCATTCTCGGTTTGAGCTTGGTCTGTTTGATGGCCATTTCGGGTTTTGTTTATTCAGCAGATCCAATCAAGCCTGATTCGATCAAGACCCCAAGGATCGAATCTTTTCCAAGCGAGCCTGTCGGTTACAAACTTATCGACTGGCGAAAACGAAGCTTGGACTTTGTCAAATTTTCGCTCGACCCAACCATCCAAGGAGAGTACTTGCCACTGATGTGGTGGGACGATACGAAGATTCAAGGCCGCGAAACGACCTTCGGCCTCCCGAGCTACGTTGGTATGAAGGGCCAGTGGAACGTCTTTCGCAATTCCCACGAATCTTTCGTAACCATGGGTACACTCGTTTCGGGCACTTGGTTAGGCTTGGATATGTCCAAATACCCGGTCCCTGGATCGCCGCAACCTGTAAACCTTGTTGCGATGCAGGAAGCTTACTTCTCCAATAAGCTGGAGATCTTTTCGGATCTTATCAATGGCGATGAACCCACGGGGCAAACCTTTTTCTACGAGCTATCGCCTTCGATCTTTGTGGCACCTTTGTGCGATCGATACCCTCACGAAAAAGAACTATCGGACAAATGGCAACGCTCCTGTGGAACTTGGGCACAGGCGGCCGCTCATCTATGGCGACTCAACGACTACAACTTTCAATCCTACGATTTACTCAGCAAACAAGCCGTAGTGAAGGACTGGACCGAACCGGACGTCGCGGCCGGGTTGGCTTATTTGATGCTCATGGCCCATCAGAGATGGCCTGAGGATCAGCGATTCTATCACGAGTGCCATCATGCACTGATGTGGATGGACAAGCATCCTAGGAACATCAACTATGGCATCTTTGCCCCCTTTGGAGTCTATGCAGCCGCCAGGGCAAACGCCGAGCATGGATCGAAGTACGATGTTGCGAAGTTTCTATCTTGGTGCTTTGAATCCAGCGAGGTTCGCGGTATCTCACCCCATGCCAAGTCAACGCTCGAAGGGGATGATTACGGGATCATTGCGGGCAAGTTCGGGACAGTGGATGTAGCCGGCCTGGTAGGAGCAAGCCGCATCGAACTTTTAAGTAACACCAAAGAGTCCAAAGGCAAAGGGAATTACGTCTTTGCGATGGAAACCTTCGCGCACGCTTGGCCACTGGTAGCTGCGGTTCGATACGACGAGCGATTAGCCCGCTCGATAGGAAAATGGATGTACCATGCATCCCACAGCGCAAGGTATTTCTATCCAGACCAGCTCGACCCAAGCATGCAAACCGATTGGAGCTGGGCTTCGAAATTCACTACAGCTCTTCCCTACGAAGGGATCAAAGATCGCAACTGCGATACCGACCAACCGGGGCCTTATGGTTGCGGTGATCCAATGATCCACGCTTGGGGGCCGAGCAATTTGGGGCTTTACAGTGGCTGTCTTTCGGGTGTCTTCGGATCAATCATCGAGTCGACGAGTGATCCGCAGGTAATTTGCCTGAACTTGAATGCGACCGACACCTTTGCACCGAAGGCCTACCCTAGCCGGCTTGTTTACAACGCGGGACAACAAAAAGCAAGAGTGTCCTTGAAGGCCCCCGAGGGGGAGTGCACCGTTTGGGACTCGATCCACGATCAGTTCCTGGAAGGGGAGACGAACAGTGGCGAACTGACCATCGATATCCCCCCCGATGAGGCTTTGGTTTTGGTGTTTGTTCCAAAAGGAACGACATTGACCAGCCGTCATGGTAAACTTATGGCAGATGGGGTGGTCATCGACTATTCAACCCTTACGCCATGAAATGGTACTTATCATGCCAAGCGAAGAAATCCGGGTTCCCAGGTCGGTTTGGTCAAGTTCTTATTTAGGGTTCTTCGGGTATTTTTGCGGGTCATTTCTTAGATTTTTCGTACTCAGCAACGCGATACTCGCACTCGAATCCCCTGAGTACCAATGCTCCTTGTCGAGTACGATAAAAGACAACAACCTACTACGATACATCCAATTAAACCTACTTGCAGGCATTGACCTTATCGTCGGAGCTGTTTTATGTTTCTATGTCGAAATGCTGTTTTGTTGGGACTGATTCTGCTCGTCTTCCGACCCCAGTGCCATGGACAAGACTCGATCCGATACGAGGACTACTTTCATGACGACTCGCTGAGATTCGAACTTTTTCTCTTTGGTAACAAAAACGAATTGAAAGTCGTTCCAGGCAGGGTTGTCCAAGAACCGATCTGGCCAGGACCTCGCAGCCAATTGGTCTTCCCTTTTCCCTACGGAAAAAATGCAATACGAGTCTACGATCAAGCCACTGATAAATTGATTTACTCGTTTGGATTCGATACGCTCTACAGCGAGTATGCGACCACACCACCGGCGGCTCAAGGCACACTCAAAACGTTTCCCATCTCGGTTCGAATCCCCAAACCTAAATCAAGATTTCGAATCGAGTTCCTCTCTAGACGCAAAGACAATCTATGGGAAACGATCTGGTCCGAGCAGATGAAGCCCTCGGATAAGAATATCCGTCGCGAAGCAGTCGACTTCGGTGACAGTGTTTTCGAACTTCAAAAAACTGGCGAACCCAAGGATCGCTTGGACTTGGTGTTCCTAGCCGAAGGTTACTCTGTCAGCGAGAAAGAGAAATTCCAAGCCGACGCGCAGCGGATGACTCAGTACATGTTCGAGCACGAGCCGTTTCGACGGCATCGCGGAAAGTTCAACGTATCGGCCATCTTTCGGCCATCCTCCGAGTCAGGGGTCGATGAGCCTGATCAGAGGCGTTATCGAAACACCGCCCTGGGCGCATCATTTAACACACTGGAAATCGACCGATACCTGCTAACTGATCAAGGTCACACGCTTCGAGAATACGCTGGACAAGTTCCCTACGATTCGGTCGTGGTGCTTGTGAATTCCAAAAGGTATGGTGGAGGTGCGATCTGCCTCGACTATTGCGTCTCGACTGTGGATGATCCACGTAGCGAAGCGGTTTTCTTGCACGAGTTTGCCCACTCGATCGCTTATCTTGCCGACGAGTACATTGGCTCGGTGACCTATAGCGATATCTATCCCGAAGGTGTCGAGCCCGTTGAACCGAATATCACCCGAGAGTTGGATCCACAGAAGATCAAGTGGAAAGCAGCGCTGACCGCCGACGTACCACTGCCCACCCCCAAGGGTTTTGGTACCGCAAAAACAGACGGGACTGCCATCGTTGGAGCCTTTGAAGGTGGCGGATATCTCAAGACAGGCATGTACCGACCTGAGAAATCCTGTGCGATGGGGGAAGGACTCGATCCATTCCGCTTTTGCATCGTATGTGAAAAAGCGATCGAACAAATGATCGAGTACTACGCTCCTTCAGAGAACCAGTGACGATCAAGGAGCAGTTTTTTCCCCTGCTAGCAAGAACTCGGCTTGCTCGTCGGCAAGCTGAGCTTCACGGACTAGGCCGCGACGGCGGTAGAGCTCTGCAAGATTGCGCCATGAATACGGAGTCGGGCCAGCATCGATCGCCTGTTGCAAAGCCTTGGCTGCCTCGTCGAGCGATCCAACATGCAGGAAGTTGTATCCGAGTTGGTTTGCGATGTAGCCACGTGAAGGTGCTATCTTTACGGCAGCTTGGTAGGCCCTGAGCGCTTGCTCTCGAAGTACTTCTTGTTGCTTCGGAGCAAATTCAAGCTCTCGTTCGTAGGTCTTGCCAAGTGCATAGAGCAAGTCGGCAGCCCATGGGTGATTCAAGGTCGCTTGGGGAAGTAGATCCGAGAATGTTTGGAGCGACTGCGTGATCTGATCGGAGGTGGAATAAGTACACTCGTCGATCTCGCGCAATGCATGTTGCAAAGCCGATTCGTGAGGCATCGATCTGCGGATTGCCGACCTGCGAGGGGGTTGGTCGCCTGCTGGCCCAGAAAGTTGATCGAGCTTGCGTGACAGCAGGGTCAGCCCATTTCGAATCTCATCTCTTGCACTATGAACACTATTCTTACGAAGCAACGAATCGCAAGACTGCAACTTGGTCAGCAACTCCGGACGCAGTTCTTGCCAAGCAGCATCGGCGGCCCTTTCGATCCGCGATCTTGACTCCTTGCCTTCGGAGAAGCGGTTCGGAACCCACTGATCGTTCAGGAATTGAAACAACCCTGGATCGCTTGCATCGAGTAGAAAATCTCTTGGGAAGCTAGCTACAAGCCTCCGTTGTTGCTCGTTGCGTTGCCTCGCTGCTTTTTTGTTCTTATTGCCATCATCTTGCTCATCGCCGATCATCTCGATGTCATCTGACTCTGGATCCAAAACGGAATTCGATTCAGAGACCAATTCAGAGCGTAAAGCCGAACGTTCCGAGGGACTTACGTCCGGAAGTCCTCGCGGGATTTTGGCTCCAAATCGCGAAGGTTGGCTATTAGGTGATTGGAAGGGCGAGGCCGGGTCGGCAGCATCAAAGGCGTCCGAGGAACCCGAATCCAATACGATCCCTTCTTGGGGGATTCGGCTCCATTGCCCTTGGCTGGTACTAGGCAGCGGTTTGGGTGGCATCAGCCGCAACGGCTCGATGGGTGAGACGATCGACTGAGCGGATGCCGAAAAGCCCAAGATCCCTAGCAGTAGAAACGATCCTAGGATGCGAACCAACGACTTCGAAATAGGTTCGAGCAGTTGGCTTAGCGATCTTTTCTCAATTGACAACGGCGCAGTTGCATCCATAACCGAAGTCATCGGAGGATGCACGCGGATCGATTGAGCCAGGATAGGACAGGTGTACCAAGCCGCATTGATCCAAGCGATTCTCTAGGCACGAAACGAACAGTCCCCGCAGTTTAACAACCCTAGGGCTGTCAAACTGTAGGGACTTTGACGTTCGTATCGATTCGATGAGAACCAGTCCTAGCCGATTACTTTTCGTCCGAAATCTGAGGATAGACCACACCTGCCAGGAAAGCACCGATGATGGGTGCTGCCCAGAACAACCAAACTTGGCTTATCGCCGTCGTACTCCCTCCAAACAAAGCGGTAATGAGAGCCGGTCCGGTACTTCGGGCAGGGTTGACCGAAAGGTTCGTTACAGGGATTCCGATCAAGTGGATGAGAGTCAATCCGAGTCCGATGGCGATCGGAGCAAAGCCTGCAGGGGCTCGTTTGTCGGTCGCCCCGAGGATGATCATCAGGAAGAAGAACGTTAGGACGACCTCCGCGAGGAATGCCGAAACAATATTGTACCCTCCCGGCGAATGTTCGCCAAAACCGTTGCACGCAAATCCGCCTATTTCAAATCCTGTTTTGCCGCTTGCAATAAAGTACAACACAAGGGCACCAATGAACCCTCCTGCAACCTGGGAGATCACGTAAGGAACCAAATCTGCGAAAGGGAATCGCTTGGCGATCCACAAGCCCACGCTCACGGCAGGGTTCAGGTGGCAACCTGAGATGTGTCCGATCGCATAAGCCATCGTCAGTACCGTAAGACCGAAGGCAAACGAGACACCCACAAGTCCGATCCCAAGGTTGACGAAGGTATTTCCCCCGTCATGTGCCATCTTGTTGGCAACGACCGCTGCCAAAACGGCACTACCACACCCTCCAAAAACCAACCAAAAAGTGCCAAGAAACTCGGCGGCACAACGCTTACCAATGTTCATCATTCGCTCCTTAAAACGAGAAATCCAACACAACGTGGGATCCGGCCGCAAAGTGCGCGCTGCTCCTTGCGCAAAGAATCCTAATCGGGTCTAAAACCCAGTACCCCGTATATTACAGATTCCAGGGGATTCTGCCACACACCCTCTGAGTACCGATTGGATAAACACCGCGACACTTGGGTCGAAAGTAGGTAGGAATCCTCTGCAAATTTCCCCTCTGGATTCTCTCGACGGCGAACTTTCCCGGGCTTTGCGCGTCTAACTCGGAGACTAGCAAGGTTGCTGGTTCTTGTCAGAAATTTTTAATACGGAAAGCGTAAGACCAGGATGATTCAGGACTTTTGGCACTACTTATCGAACCTGCTGCAAAACAACCAAATATTCAGTGGTGGTTTGGTGCTGATGGTCGGCGGTGCGCTCTTGGCCTACTTTCGCCAAGTCCCGGCACAAATCTACCAGTTCGTCCGTCGGCGTGTGATCACGGAGATCGACATCCTGGATCGTGATCCGGCTTTCCAATGGATTGAAAAATGGTTGGCCCAGCATACCTACGCCAAAAATCGTGCTCGCTCGTTGACGGTCAAAACCGAGTCGATCGATTACGACGAACGCCGGGACAATCCAAACATGGATCCACGCCCACGGATTCTCTTTACACCCGCTCCGGGCGTGCACTGGCTGTTCTTTAGGAATCGACTGATCTGTTTGCATCGAGAACGCCCAAAGCCCAACGAAGGATCCGGACAGACGGTTAATGTCCGTGAATGCTTCAACATCACCATCTTCTCCCGAGATCGCAAGCTAGCTCAGCAACTCCTCGAAGAAGCTCGCGATGTGGCCATCCCCAAATCCGAATTGCGGCTGACGGTACACCGCGCAGGCCAAGGGTATTGGATGGAGCAAATGAAACGGCTTCCTCGGCCAGTCGATTCAGTCATCCTTGCCAACGGCCTGATGGATGACTTGCTCGAAGACGCTCAGGAATTTTTGTCCCGTCGAGAGTGGTATGTCCAACGCGGGATCCCTTACCGACGCGGCTATCTCTTGCATGGCCCCCCAGGTACTGGCAAGAGCTCAGCGGTTGTAGCTCTAGCCTCCGCACTCCAAATGGATATCGCTGTATTGAGCCTCGGTGATTCGAGCCTCGATGACAACAGCATCTCAGAACTCTTTAGCTCGATCCCCGTCAACAGTATTGTCCTGATGGAGGATATCGACTGCGCGTTTTTGGAACGCAAAGAAGGAGAGGATAAACGGAGCAAAGTCACTTTCAGTGGTCTGCTCAATGCGATCGATGGCGTGGCGGCCGGCGAAGGCCGACTTCTGTTTGCAACTACCAACCATATCGCTCGGCTCGACCCAGCACTTATTCGTCCAGGTCGTATCGATCGCAAACTTTACATCGGCCCAGCCAATCGCGAACAAGCTCAACGACTCTTCCTGCGTTTCTTCCCAGAAGCCTCGTCGGCAACCGCTGAAGCATTCGCGAACAAAATCCCTTTAGGCAAAGTCACCATGTCAGCGCTGCAAACCCATCTTCTGATGTATGCTGACGACATGCACGGTGCGATCGAACAACTCGATGACATGATTGAGGCATTTACCGATCACGTTTTATCGGAGAGCACAGTCTGATCTGTCTGATCAGACAGATCAGACAGATCAGACAGATCAGACTGATCAGACTGATCAGACTGATCAGACTGATCGGATTTTTACGCTTTGGCGGTGCGCAGTGAGTCCCTCTTTGTCAGCCAATTGGCTGACATGAGGCTCGATGGATCGCAAACCCTCTCGGGTAAATTCGACTTCGCTGTAGGATCGCAGGAAGTGATTTGCGGACAATCCTGAGGCCCATCTTGCTGTTCCACCCGTTGGCAAAACGTGCGATGGACCAGCCGCGTAATCCCCCAAAGCCACCGGAGAGTAATGGCCCTTGAAAATCGCACCCGCATTGCGAATGCGACTCGAATACCGATCCGGATCGTCGACCGAAATCTGCAAATGCTCTGGGGCCAAGCGATCGCAGATCCTAATGACTTCTTGCTCTGACTCGCACAGGATGCTTGCCCCGAACTCGACCAACGAAGCCCTAGCCAAATCAGCACGCTCAAGCTTTGTCAGTTGCAATTGAATCTGCTGATCGATCTGGTCAAGCATCTTCGCATCTGCCGATAGAACGATACTCGAGCCTGGCGAATGTTCGGCTTGTGCGATTAGATCCGAAGCCGCATAGGGAGGCTTCGTACTCGAATCGGCGATGACCACCACTTCGCTAGGACCCGCGATCGAATCGATCGCGACGGTTCCATACACCAAACGCTTTGCAAGTGCTACAAACAGATTCCCCGGACCAACGATCATGTCTACGGCTGGAATCTCCGGGATGCCATAAGCCAAGCTTGCAATTCCCTGTGCGCCACCTACTGCATAGATCACCTGAATTCCCAGTTCATAGCAGGTGGCTAAAACTTCAGGGTTGTAAGCTCCGAAAGCGGTCGGTGGAGCCATGACCGCGATTTGATTCACTCCGGCGATCTGAGCCGGAACGGCCGTCATCAATACTGTCGACGGATAAGCCGCGGCACCACCCGGGACGCAAATTCCGATCCGCTCAAGCGGCCTGTATCTTTGCTTGAGGACCTGCCCTGAGCCATCGGTGACTTCGACATCCCTGTGCAAAATCGCTTGCTGAAACCTTGCAATGTTGCTTCGAATCGCACGGACAGCTTGCAAAAACTCGGGACTTACAGAGCGGTGCGCTTCGAGCATCCGATCGGCGGGCACCCTAAGCTGACTCGCCTGTATTTGAGGGTCATCCAGTGCCCGAGCATACTTTAGTACCGCCTGGGTTCCCTCCTTCCTTACCTCGCTACAGATCCTCTCGACAACTTGCTGCGGACTGAGCGCTTCACCAAAAAGCGAAAGCGTTAGTTGTGCAGATCGGGGAGAAACGACCGTCCCATCTGGGCTCAGCTTCTTTCGCAACTCTTCGAGTCGCTTTTGGAAATCACTCGCCGATGTATCGAGTCGTGTGAGCATCCATCCACTCTTTGGGGTCTGAGGAATTCTAGGACTGCAAGCCTTGTAGTTGCTCTTCCGTGAAGTTCACGTTGGTTGCTACCGACTGTACATCGTCATGGTCTTCAAGTTTTTCAAGCAACTTCATCACCGACACAGCGGTGTCGGAGTCGACTTCGACGGTCATCTTCGGGATCCGCGTGACTTGTTTGGACTCCAAGGCAATTTGTGCTCCCTCCAACGCGTCGACAAGCTCGGTGTACACATCGGTCGGGCAGGTCACGTCGTAACCCGACTCGCTCTCTGTGACATCCTCAGCACCGTTTTCGAGTGCCAGCTCCATGAGCTTTTCAAGATCCACCGCGGATTTCGCAACGGTGATTAAACCTTTACGGTCGAAGTTGTAAGCGACACATCCGGTAGAACCTAGGTTGCCACCATGGTTGTCGAATAACTTACGAATCTCTGGGGCTGTGCGGTTGCGATTGTCGGTCATGATGTCGCATAGAATCGCAACACCACCGGGACCATAGCCCTCGTAGAGCACTTCTTCAACATCGCCCCCTTCGAGCTCTCCGGTTCCCTTCTTGATTGCCCGGTCGATATTATCCTTCGGCAACGAGACTGCTTTAGCATCAAGGATCGCCGTGCGCAGACGGATGTTGCTCGATGGGTCGCCTCCCCCTATTTTTGCAGCAACAATGATCGCTTTGGAGAGCTTGCTCCAGAGCTTACTGCGCTTGCTGTCGACGAGCGCTTTTCGGTGCTTGATGTTTGCCCACTGCGAGTGTCCTGCCATGGATGTTGCTCCCTGGTGATTTCGATAGACGGTGTTTGAGTTTCAGTGAATGAGCTGGTGTGACTCTAACGCGGTTTCTTTTTCGTCAGGTTCGTTCCTACCGATGAGTGATTTGCTTTGGCAGGAGACTTATTGGACTTTCCTGAATCCTTGGATTCCTTTTTGATTGGCTTGCTCTTGTCGACTTTGGACTTCCCTGAATTTGGCTTTTCAAGCTTGCCTTTCTCGGGCTTACTCTTTTCGGACTTACCCTTCTCGGCTTTGCTAGGTTGGACTTTACCCTCAGTCGGCTTACCCTTGGTCTGCTTCGCTTTGTCTTGGCTCCCTTTGTCTAACTTGCCCTTTTCCGGCTTCCCTTTGTCCGTCTTGCTCTTTTCGGAGATGTTTTTTGAGGTTTTACTTGCGTCGATTTTGGGCTTTGTGTTCTTGTCTGTCTTCGACGCGTCCGCTTTGCTCGAATGCGGCTTTGCTTCTACTTTCGTGTCCACTGACTTTGGAGTCGCCTTGTTCGGCGACTTGGTATCCTTGGAAACTGTTTCCTTGGTCGCAGGTGCCTTGGAAGCAGTTGGTTTGGCAACGGACCCCTTAGCTGCAGGAGCTTCCGGTTGCTCTGGCGAGGCCTTCGATGCACTGGCAAGCGGCTCTGATTTCTTAACCTCTGGCACTTGGATCCCTGCGGGTTTTGCAGGTGCGGGTTTTGCCGACGAAACCTTCGAGCCTTTTGACTTCGAGTCGCCTGCTTGCTCCTCCGGCTTGGGCTTGGTTTTGTAAGTTGCTCCCATTTCTTTGAGGACAGCCAAGGGTGTAGCACTACGCGGATGATGGTACAGATCGCATGCAAACTGGTGCATCAGTGCAGCGAACTCAACCCCCTTGTTCTTGGGGATTGCTCGCTCGATCCCTGGAAGCGAATTCTTTTGCGACTCGGCAAGCGTTAGAATATCGCACTGCCACATCGCATCGCAAATCAAGTTGCTTGCGGGTATCGAGTGACCGCCTAAGGCGTGCTGGGAAACATAAGAAACGACAAACGGCGACATTCCCTTCCATGCTTCCAACTCCGCAGTCGCCTTGCCCAAGTTTGCCTTCTTCATGTCGTCGATATCGTACTGATACCGTGTTTCGAAGATCGATTGCAAGCACTGCTTGATCCGCGATGCAGCTTGCAACGGAAACGGCAACGGCTTGAGGGCTTCGGCCAATTCAGCCACCGTGGTCACTCGTACTTCATTCCAATCGAAATACGTCTGTTGCAACTTGGCAAACCCCTCGTCGGCTTGATCGATGCGGGCATCTTCTAGGCAGCATGCATACAACAAATGCTCGAGCACCGATCGCTCTGGAGGATCAGCAAGTGGCTTATAATGCTTCCTCAGGGACTTCAACAGGTTTTCGTATTTGACCGTTCGGTTTCCGGAACTCATCGATCGTTCCTTTTCCTTTCCATCACTCTTGATCAGTTACATCAGTGGTTGCTGTTTGATACCGCTTAATTCTTTGTCTGCTTGCATCTGAATGCTCCGCCTAGTTTTTGCGACGGTTCTTGCCCTGATCGTCTTCTTGGGACTCTTCGTCTTGAAATTCACCGTCAGGGCCGAGCTCATCGAGGATCTCATCGATCGACGCATCATCGAGTTCCTCTTGGCCAGCGTCACCGGCTCGCTCTTTTGCAATCTGTTCGAGAATTTGCTGAACGGCGACCGATTTTTTAACCCCGTCATCGATGACAAACGACAACCGAGGGATGTAGCGGGTTTCGATACGATCGGCGATCTTCGATTGGAGAAAGCCCACTGAATTTTGAAGCCCTTTGAGGACCGTTCGCTGCTGGGCCTCGCTCCCCATGACACTCACGATGACTTTAGCCTCTCGCATGTCCGGAGTCACTTCGACCCCGACAACGGTGACGTTTTGGACGCGGGGATCTCGCAATTCGGTAAGTATCGCCATCGAGACGACTCCACGAATCGCCTCGGCAGCTTTTAGCAACCTTCGTGAACTCATGATTTCGAGTTATCCAACGTTCTTGCTACTTGCTCGATACGGTAGGCCTCAAGAACATCGTCGACCTTCACGTCGTTGAATCCAGCCAACTTGATACCGCACTCCATACCTCGATTGACTTCCTTAACATCATCCTTGACGCGACGAAGTGTTTCGAGTTGGTAATCACCGATCTTGCGACCTTCGCGGTGGACACGGATACGGCATCCACGCTCGATAGTACCTTGGGCAACAAAGCAACCGGCAATCGTACCGACGCGAGAGACACTGAAGACGGCTTTGACAAACGCTCGTCCAAGCTCGACAACTTTCTCCTCGGGCTTGAGCCTACCTTCGACCAACGCTCGGATGTCTTGGGCCAAGTTATAGATGATGTCGTAACGACGAATCTCGACATTCTTGGCATCGGCGATCGCTCGGGCCGCTTCGTCAGGAATGACGTTAAATCCGACGATCACACCTTGCGATGCACTGGCCAAAGTGACGTCGGCCACGGTGATTCCACCAACGGCCTTTTGCAAGATTCGAATGTCGACTTCGGGGTGATCGAGTTTGCTGAGTTCTTTTTCGATGGCTTCGAGCGATCCGCGGGCATCGGCTCGAATGATCAAGTTCAACACAACCTTCTCTTCCTTGACCCCTAACTTGCCCGTCTGAAGCAACTCTTGGAAGGCTTCGAAGGAAACTTTGGGTGACGATCCCGAGAGGGATGCTGCCCTGGCTTCTTGCTCGCGAGTTGCTGCCAATTGTCGAGCCTGGGCTATGTCATCGATGACATAAAACTTTTCGCCAGCCTCAGGCGCTCGATCCAAACCGGTGATGTTTACCGGCATCGATGGTCCGGCCTCTGTCGCTTGCTTGTTTCGCTTGAGAGTGTCGTAAATCGCTTTGACTCGACCAAAAGTCGTACCGCAAAGAACGATATCGCCGACCCGCAAGGTTCCGGTTTGAACCATCACTTTGGCGATCACACCTCGATCGGCCGATTGTTCGCTTTCCAAGCAAACGCCCATGGCTGCCCGCTTCGGATTGGCTTTGTAGTCGTGCAATTCAGCGACGGTCAAAACCGTTTCGAGCAGGGTGTCCATTCCCTCACCCGTGATCGCACTGGTGGGAACCACTTCGACATCACCACCCCAAGCACTCGGGGTCAGACCGTGCTCGGTCATTTGAGTCATCACGCGATTGATATCGGCCCCAGGCAAATCGCACTTGTTGGCGGCTACGACGATCGGTACTCCGGCCGCCTTGGCGTGCGAAATGGCTTCTTCGGTCTGAGGCATGATGCCGTCGTCGGCGGCCACGACCAAGATCGCAATGTCGGTGACATTCGCACCCCGAGCCCGCATCTCGGTGAAGGCCTCGTGACCAGGAGTATCGACAAACGACACGGCCCGCCCATCCTTCTTGACCTGATACGCTCGGATGTGCTGGGTGATACCACCCGCTTCGCCGGTAACGATTTTCGTTCCGATCAAGAAGTCCAAAAGCGATGTCTTGCCGTGGTCGACGTGCCCAAGGAACGTGACAATCGGTGGACGAGTGATCAGGTCGTCTGGGTTGTCGACGAAATCATCGAGCTTGGCAATGATGCTCGTTTCGAGCGTCTCAGCCTGCTTGAATTCCAGATCGACCCCTAGATCAACAGCCAGCAATTCGGCCTGTTCCTGGGAAAGCGTGGCGTTGATGTTGGTCATCGAGCCCATCATCATGAGGGACCGGAGCACTCTGGCAGCAGGCACACCGGCGGCCTCGGAAAAACTCCGGACTGTACAAGGCAAAGCCAGAGCCACTTTTTCTTTTCGGCTCGTGTCGGCCTGCTGCTTTTTCTTATGCCGATGAGCGCCCGAACGTCGTTCTTCCTCTTCCTCAACACCAGCGAGATCTTTCGTGGATTGAATTCGATTCGGGACACGCAGCTTACTACGTTCTGCTCGACTGGCTTCGAGACTCGCTAAGCCCTTCTTGCGAACAGGCTCTTCAGCTTCCTCGGCCGGCTTGCGATGCTTTTGATTGAGCTTGTTCTCAGCGGCTTGCTTGAACTCCGTCAAACCTGCATGCTGGGTCTGGCTCGGCGCGGTCGCACGACCGGATCCGGTACCTGATTTAGCTGCCGCTCCACTTGCCGCAGCCTTATCTTGGATGTTCTGTTGCTGAACCCCCTTGAGCACCTCAGGGGTCAACTTAACGATCGGCTTGAGGGCTGCGGGTTCCTGCAAGCGAGCCGCAGGCGCTGGAGTTCCGGATTTTGGAATTTTCGCAAGATTGATCACAGGCTCTCGCGTCTTGCGAGCGACCTTCGATGGCTCACCTGTGCCACTGGGCTTGGCGACTTCAGCCGGCTTGGTCCTGCCGATAACTCGCACCTTACCTGGCACATTCATCGGTGAGCTTGATCGCGAAGGCTCATCGATTCGAGATTCTCGCACCCTGATAGGGGCTTCAGAACGAATCGCCGCCGGAGCTTCTTCTCGAACCTCGATAGGCGGGCTAACCTTGTCGACGACCTCTTCTGCTTGACCGTCCTGTTCAATTTCCGCAGTGCGTCCGACTCGAATTGCAGGCGCCTTAGATCCTGACGTCTTTTCGACTTCGGTTTCGATTGGTTCGGATTCTAAGACGACATCGAAGCCTTTGGCTACGACGGTCTCTTGGGTTGGATGACTTGGTTTTTCATCTACCGGCTTGGATGGCTTGCGAATCGCACCGATTTCACGCTTGGCCGTTGCCGGTTTTCCGATCTCGCGAATGGGAGCTTCTCGAATCGGTTCTCGAACTGGCTTGGGCGGCTCTTTGGTCGCCTCGGCCGCCGGAGCAGATCGCTCCGCAAGATGGCTTTTGATTTTGGCGATCTCATCGTCTTCAAGACTCGCCAGCGCACTTCCTTTGCCCTGGATTCCTATACGCGCACACATATCGACCAGCTCTTTGCTGTCGATTCCAAGATCTTTTGCAAGCGAATAAATTCGAACTGCCACTGAGCAAGAATCCCCGGGGCCTTAGCCCTCGATTTGTCAGGCGAGATACCGACACCAATTCGGACATCTTCGCTCGCCTTTTTGTTGTTTTGAATTATCTCATTGAACGCCCCTTCGCATTGCCATCACATCCCACTCGAGTGATTCCAAATAAGAACCCTATCGACGGGGATGGACCGGCTGTCGCGATATGCCATCCATCGAAACACGAGAATACGTATTCTAACGCACAAGCAGGAATTCGTCAGGGATCCAATCCCCCAAATTCACTTTTTTCTCTGCAGAAACGATCTTTCGCAAACCTACTGGGCCTCGGCTGGCGGCTCTTGGGGCGGCGTGCCGGGGTTTTCGAGTTTGTCTAGTTCTTCAGCAGCTCGGCGTTCCTTGTCCGCCTTTTCCTGCTGCTTTCGAGCTTCCTCTTCAGCCTCTTGCTCGGTGGCTCGTTCCTCAGCTTGTTCGACGATCGAATTAACCTGATCCTCGGTATAGCCACCCATCTCGATCAAAGCTTCGGGCTCAATGACCGAAAGGTCATCGAACGACAAGTAACCTTGCTCGACGAGCTGCTGGGCGACTTCCTCGGTCATTCCATCGATCTGCATGAAGGCTTCCATGGCCCTTTCGATTTGACGCTCGAGTTCCGGAGCCGTCATGATCTCAATGTCCCAACCGCAAAGCTTGCTCGCCAAGCGAACATTTTGTCCGAAGCGTCCGATGGCTTGCGAGAGATGCTCGTCGTTGACCAACGCGATCGCTCGACCAATCATATCGCACAAGAGGACTTGTTCGACCTGAGCCGGCTGCAGGGCGTTGGGGATCAGCACCATCGGATCGTCGCTCCAACGGACGATATCGATACGTTCACCGGCAAGTTCGCTTGTTACGTTTTTGATTCGGTTGCCTCGCATGCCGACGCAGGCCCCAACGCAATCGATGCGCTGATCGCTGCTACTGACTGCAACCTTGCTACGGTAACCCGGTTCGCGGCTGATGGCGTTGATCTTGATGACACCTTCGGCGATTTCAGGGACTTCTTGTTCAAAGAGTCGCTGAACCAGAGTTCCTTTGGTTCTCGAAAGGATGATCTTAACGCGGTTGCCGGAGGCTTTGACTTCGTAGATTACAGCGCGGACGCGCGAGCCGTTGTGGTAAGCTTCCCCGGGGATCTGTTCGCTTTTGGGCAAGATCGCTTCGACGTTACCGAGCTGCACTATAGTCAGTCCCTTTTCGGTGCGCTGGACGATGCCGGTAACGAGTTGGCCGACTTGCTCATGGAACTCGTCGAGTCGCGCGTCGCGCTCGGCCTCTTTGAGCTTTTGGATGATGACTTGTTTGGCCGTTTGAGCACCGATTCGACCGATTTCGTCTTGGCTCAGAGAGCGGCCATCGACCGTGGCATTGATCGCCCCGACACCACGGACGATTTGGATATCGACTTGGGCCTCGTCCCCAAATTGCCGCTTGGCTGCGGTGATTAAAGCGGCCTCGATCGCTTGCATGACCAATTCAGGATCGATCTGCTTTTCGCGATGCAGAGAATCGACGATTCTCAGCAAATCTTGGGGATTCATGCTGTACTTTTTCGTGCTAATGGTGTCGGTTTGGCGTCCCTTGCGGGAGTTTGTCAATCGGGGAAGGCTACTCGCAAAGCCCCAGGCTGTCAATGTCCGATCGGTTTGATCGGACGGATCGGACGGATCGGACAGATCGGACAGATCGGACAGATCGGACAGATCGGACAGATCGGACAGATCGGTCGGATCGGTCGGATCGGTCGGATCTAAACCGCCAGGGGCTAGCCGCCCCTTGGAGTTTAGGTGATAATGATCTCCGAAAGGGGGGCGAATTGGAATCGACCGGATGAGTTGAAGATTTTGGTGGCATGCCGTGGTTGGTCGAGAGGCCACGTAAATACTCGATCAAAAAAAGTAACTGCAGAGAATACTCTTGCACTGGCGGCCTAATTAAGGCTTCCCAGGTACCCGGGGCCCGTCGGAGGCGCTGGAGTACCTGTCGCAATTCCGAATCGCCATGGCCCGTGTCTCGCACGGCGATGGTTAAAAAAGCTCGAGGCTGGCACTTCGCACCGATGTCAACGACGAACGCGAAGGGCGAGAAAGTAATAGTTGGCTAAGCATGTAGAGGCCGGATCGGAAGCATCGCGGGACGCGGGTTCAATTCCCGCCGCCTCCATCAACGCGGCCACCGCAAGGTGACCAATGGCAATCAGACCCGCTGGCTAACCCCAGCGGGTCTTTGCATTTCTACCCAATAAAATCAAAGGGATCGCGAGTTATCGGTTCGATCCGATCATCCCAACACGTGACTCACCCTTGGCCGATTTTCGGTCCAAAAGGGCTCTAAACCGCCAAAAGGCTCTAAATCGCGTGACTCACCCCAAACGAGTCACGCGACTGTTTGCCCAATAAAAACATGGGTTTTCGCGATTTTCCCACTCATCGAATTTTTAGCGAAAATGGCCTATGGCAGTGGTATGAAAAACTAAGGGCTAGCGCGTCACATGGTTGACAATTCCATCGCTGTTAGTGGGTGCTTTTAAAATGGCCACTCATGGGTGCATTGCGGGGGCATTCTCTGCTACTCGTAATCGGTATCGGTCACGGAAACGGCGGGCGCTTTGGCCCCTTTTGAGGCTAATGCATCCGATGGAATCGACCAGGTGAGCGCTTTGCCATCGGTGGTCCCTCTTGCATCAAATCATCGCAATTCCGTAGCGAAGGATTTCCTATCAATGTCCAGCGATCGAGCGATCTGTAGCCGTTGCTGATGAAACGAGCAAAGTGCCCGACCGCGACGAGTGTGACGCCAAACCTCAGCAGAAGCCGCACAGCGAAGGGAAGAAGCAGCACGGCGACGACGATGCCCACAAAAAGGCAAATGGCGTAGAAACGAAGATGGCAGATCCAACAGAGTGTTCGCTCGTTCGGTATCGATGAGGTTCCTTTATCTGAGGTCAGAATGGAACTACATTACCGCGGTACGCTTCGTCTCGGTTGGGCATTCATACTGGCTCCTTCCGGAAATCGGGGAGATCAAGGATGAATCCGACGCAGTTGCAAGGCGAGCATCTCTGTTCAGCCCAGAAAGTTCGTCTGTCGTAGCCGCAAAAAAGCCGTCGCTGTCGCATTCTGGGAATTGGCCGACAACTATCGGCCCGAAGAGTCACGCTTGAAGTTCGGACATTCTCGGTAGTTCCTTGATTGATTGGACCATACCGTTTGGTCCACTTCACGGAGTGCACAGAATTGGCTCCGGAGATTGCCAAACCACGGTTGTCTTTGGTAAGATTCCGTGTACATACGCCGATAACCACAGCTCGTTTTCGAGGGAGCGATATGAAGCGAATTCGCGTGACAATAAGACATAATCCTGACGATCCGGCGGATGACCTCCGGCTCGCAGCTCGTGTTCGTCAGGATCTATGGGCAAACTCGCCCGTCGAAATCGACATGACGGCACACGCCACCCATCGCGATGGTGACCGAAATGCATATTTTGAGTTCAACACGAATTATGTGGACGAGGTGCATCGGGTCATCAATGAGAACAAACATGGCTCAAGGGCAAGTGTTACAGTCGTAAATGAGCAATCAGGACCAGAATGTCTGAACTGTGGAAACATTTCCGGTCCCGTGCAGCCAACTGTGTGTACTAACTGCGATCTCCGTGACATATCGCCCTGTCCGTACTGTAAACAAGAAGTTTCTCGACAGGCATACATATCCCTTGGAAGCGACTTGTTCAAATGCCCGGCTTGCCAGCGGAGAGTGCGATTGCGATTGAACGATCCATTGTTCGATCCAAGTGGTAGTTACCGGCAACCAGTTGTCAACGTCGAAGCAGCAGGAGAGTGATAATTCATGTACTTCGATCAGCAAGGGCATATTGTTGTAACTCCCAAACAATTACATCAACTTGCGGTTGAGAACCGGAAACGTTTGATCCACGCCGCGTTGTTGCCCGGAACACCAGCAGCGATTCCAACTCACGATCAGCACTTTGATTTACTTCAACATTTTGCTGATAGCTTGGGGATCCATCCCAACAATCTTTTCTTTAAGGGCAGTACGAAAATTGGGTTTAGTATCGCTCCCAAAAGCAAGAAAGTGTGGATGGCATTCGGTCCTGAGTCTGATCTTGATTTGGCAATCGTGGACGCTGAGTTTTTTTCACGAATCGACAATGAGGTCGGAATGTGGGAGCGAAGCTTAGAGAATCGCCAGAAGCTTTTTCGGGTAAATTCTTTACTGAAAGCTCATAAGGATAGGGGTTATCACAAAGGAACCTTTGACTGCTACCGGTTCTTCGACTTACCGAACATTGACTGCATGAATAAGCTAAACGAGTGCATCAATACTGCACCGGTCGTACAATGCTGCGGCATCCAACGCCCCATGAATGCATTTGTATTTCGTCACTGGTGGGGAGTGTATAATCGATACGACCACGACCTTCACTGTCTATGCAGAGCCTTGAAAGATAAAAACTCTCAGATGCCCGCCGCTGAAGACGAACCACGACCACACGAAGAAGTCTTGGATATTGATATCGATGAGATTCAGCTTGAGATGACATTTGCCGATCGAGACGAACGCATTGGGGCATTGGAGGAAAAAGGAGCAATTTGGGACGCGGAAGGGCAGTTCTTTGCATTAGACGGCAAATGCTACGATGCTGATGGCGAGTTGCTTTAGCCTGAAGATTAACGTTCACATGAGAGCGTTTTGAGGCATTGAGGAAATGTTGATTTCTTGGACTGCAATGTTGATTTTCACCGATACGCGAACATCGCCGAATGCCGTAATGGCCTATGGTAGACGCATGAGAAACAACGGGCTAGCGCGTCACATAGGTGACAATTCCATCAACGGTATCCCATTGCACGGATACCCTCTTTGTTAGCCTCAATTAGTGAAACTCCACTAAACTAGAGTTCGAACCAAGCTGCTCAGTGATTAATTTCTGATGCAAGCTTGAGTATCCAGTCGCTTTTATATCCCAGCAACACCATTTGTGTTGAGGCTTTGTATTCGGAGAGAAAAAGCCTTCGTGTAACAACACAATCGATTCCGGCTGTATTCCACCAGCCTATGCTTCCGCTATCTTCCCCTGCTCGCTCCATAGCAAGGGGATCCCTTTTCGAAGTTGGCGTAGGCTCATGCCATCGGGTTCCTTTCCTTCTAGTATCTGCTCAACGATCGTCGGCGACAGGGAAGTCAGCTGCAAGATTCGACTAACGTGTGTTCGGTCCACGTTGTTTGCGGCTGCGATCTCATCGATGCTCTTGTACTTGCCTGACTCAAATTGGTCTTGCCAAAGCCAGGCTTTAGCGATGCTGGTAATCAGCGGAACGTTTAGTGCTTTCGGTGCCTTAGCCTCTTCGGTCTTACTTCCTTCGGCCAAGATCATCTGCCGACCGTTGAGTCGATAGACTTTAATCGGGACCGATACGATCACGGTCTCTCCCTCTCTTCGTACGGTTGGCTTTCCCGTTACGACAAGCCTTGAACCAGCTTCGCGCTTCTTGGCGGTCTCTGAGTTTTTGTTTGGTTTCGATTTAGCCATTGGAT